>Ga0070729_10003472_pt1 | contig 18259 bp, 16 predicted proteins | sample tdDd472_FD_66725 | JGI IMG/M metagenome (GOLD analysis project Ga0070729, IMG submission 66725) | Marine sediment microbial communities from the Atlantic coast under amendment with organic carbon and nitrate - tdDd47.2 | ecosystem: Environmental > Aquatic > Marine > Coastal > Sediment | place... | reverse complement strand
AGGGTAAAACTATCCAAGCCAGTTGCCATTTGCTGTGCCACGGTAGTTACAGCTGGCATAAAGGGAATGCTGACCAACATAGTCAGTAAGGTGGACACCCCAATACTCCAAGCCACAGGCACCCCGATCCCCAATAAAATAACAAACGTTAGAACTAGTATAAGTATCTCCATGAGACAGGTATTGTAACGGACTAATCCGCCGAGGGACTTAGTAAGTCCATCGTTTTGTAAATAATGATGAAAAGCCCGCTAATAGGCACTATTGAATAAACTACAGCCAAGGGAAGGTCTAGCGCAGTAGAGACCTGCCCTAGCTTGGAGGTGATATAAACCAATCGGCTCCCTCCTATCAATAAGACGGCTATGGCAAATAAGATGACAACCAAGTGGATGCCATTCATCAGTAATTTTTGACGTTTACCTTCTAAGGTAGTTGGTAAAATATCGATTGCTAAGTGCATTCTTTTACCCGAAGCAAAGGCCGCACCTAAAATACCGATCCAAATCAGTAAAAAGCGGGCAAGCTCTTCGGTCCATTGGCTTTGTGCCCCCATTACATAGCGGGTAAATACCCCCCACAGTACATCCAAGACCATGACCGCCATCAGGATGGCTAGTACCGTCTTCAAAACTTGATCCATTGTATTTCGCATAAGCTGGAGTTGTATTTATGGTTAGCCTGTGTTGGATATTTAGACCAGGGAACTAGTCCAGAAGTTCATCCCGTTTTCGAGCATTGGTCTTCAATATTCCGTACAGGTCTTGATCCTTTCAAACAGCTAAGGTGAGTCTACCTTTTAAGGTATTACTCAATGGCCTTAATCCGCTGAATGAGGTCATAAATTTCGGGCTGATCTTTATAGTTTTCATAAATTTCAGCCACCTGGTCAGAAAAAGCTTTTTTATCGGGATGGATGATTTCCACGCCTGCAGCTATGACCGCATCGAGGGCTTCTTGGTTCGCTATCTTCCACAATTTCCTTTGCTCGGTCACCGAGGCATCCGCCGCTTCTTGCAACCAAGTTTGCTCCTGTTCGCTGAGTCGATTCCAAGTGTTGGTACCAATTAAAAGGACGTCAGGAACCATAGCATGCTCATCGATTGAATAGTATTTGCAGACTTCATAATGTCGAGAGGTGTAGAGACTAGGTGCATTGTTTTCTGCACCATCCACTACTCCTTGTTGTAAGGCGGTATATAACTCACCAAAGGAAATCGGCGTGGGCGATCCACCTAAGGTAGAAACCATCTGCAAAGCCGTTTGGCTATTCTGCACCCGTATCTTTAAGCCTTGGAGATCGGCAGGGGTGCGGACGGGTCGATCCTTGGTATAGAAGCTTCGGCTACCCGCATCATAAAAGCATAAGCCACGAAGCCAGTATTTTTCAGCCCCCACCAGTAGCTCTTTGCCAATATCACCCGCAAATACCTTCCAGGCGTGATCTTCATCTCGGAAGATATAGGGTAAGCTGAGTACTTTTGTTTTCGGAGAAAAATTTTCGAGCGGAGCGGCGGAGACCTTCGTCATATCAAGGCTGCCAATTTGAAGGAGTTCCAAACATTGTCGCTCTGAACCTAATTGCCCACTCGGGTAGATTTGAATTTTTAATTTACCGCCAGATCTTCGCTCCAATTCGTCAGCCATGAAGACCATACCTCCATGTACCGGATGCTTTGTGTCGAGGCCGTGCCCTAGTTTGAGCACTTTACCCTCTTGCTGCTCGCTACATGCTAAAGTAAAGCAAAGAAGGGCAAGGCAATAAATCCCTGTCCAAAGTTGATTTGTCATTTTTTTCGTTTTTGCTAGGCAGAACAAGTCGAATAATCTATTCCTTTTGTGGAAAATCATCCATACCTATTCGCCTTCGCAATATACCTATCCCTCATTGCTTTGCAAAGAATACAAGCAATTTCTTTCGGGCTGACAAAGGAGTGGGTAGACTTGGGAAGTCTGAATGTATAAAGTTGGCGGGAAAAGGCCAAGCCCCTCCAACTATGGGCGGGGCTCGCGAAGTCAGAAAGCGGAATATTCCTCAGCCTCCCAAGGGATAGCGCTTTCGGCTTTCGATTGTATCTTTCGGACTTTGGACTTGTGGGGTTAAAGAAGAGGACGATTAATCGGTGGCGACATCCTCATTTTCTTCCTTTTTTTTCACCCAAGGGTAAGCCTGTTGTTCCCAGAACCCTTCCGGGAAGGATTCTACATCATCGAAGCCCAAGGGAATATCCCGACCATTATTGGGAATATAGTTGGTTTTGAAGAGATAATCCCAAATACTAAGGGTGATCCCAAAATTGACGCCATTTTGGTGATCACTTGGCAACTCTTTGGCGTGATGCCAAATATGCATTTGTGGATTGTTAAAAATATACTTTAGCGGCCCCAACGGAATGCTAATATTGGAGTGGTTGAAGTGCCCAACCGCCAGGGTAAAGATATGTACGATGAAGAAATCTTGGATGCCAAAACCAATCATTGCTAGGGGTAAATACTCGAGAAACCGATAGACAATGTTTTCCATCCAATGGTAGCGGAGATGCGCCGCAAAGCCCATTTCCTGTACGGAATGATGCACTTTGTGAAATTCCCAAAGCATTGGCACTCGATGCAGTAAGCGATGCACATTGTAGTGAATAAAATCACGGATAAGGAGCATCAATAGCAATTGGCCCCAAAGTGGAAAAGACTGGACCTGTAAGGCTACTACATTGGTAATACCAAACAGCGCTAAAAAGTCATTAAATAGTTCGACAAAGACATTGGAGACTGCATTGTAACCCACCAAGGAGAAAAGGAAAAAATTGAAAAACATATAAAAGCCATCCAGCCAAAAATCACGCCGAATCGCCTTTTGCTTTTTGCGCCAAGGAATCACCACTTCCAATAACCAGAAAAATAGCGACACACCAATTAGCCAATAGAAGTAGTTGTGCCAGGAAGGGTTCCCAATTTCTCCTGTCAGGTAATTCCAATAATCTCCAAATGATCGCAAGAAAAGATCAATGTACTTTTGCATAAGGTCAATTTCTCATCCTGCTGGACATTTGCGGTTTAGCAGCTTCAAAGTTTAGAAGTTTAGAGCGTCCTTTAAGCTTTTCAACAAAATGTCCAGTAGTATATCAATTTCTAAAATACTTCATAGTGCTAACTATTCAGTCGTTCCACATTTTGCCAGCTTCCACCATTAAAAGCTTCAAGGCCTTGTTGTCGAAGTTTGGCAGCGCCCATGCCACTACGTTGGCCACTGCGGCAACAGGTAACAATAGGTTGTGGCAATTTCTTAATACGCCCCATTTGTGCGCCTAAATTCCCCAAGGGTATATTGATTGATCCCTTGGCATGGCCGCTGGCAAATTCCTGTGGGCTTCTCACGTCAATAATACTTGCATTTTCCTTCAACAATGCACCAATATCAGCCTTGGGGCCACCTAATAGATTCTTTAACCAATTTAACATAGACTAAGTTTTGGGCAAAGAAAATAAGTTTGGCGTAAAATCTCAGTGATTTGTGTCACCAAAGGAGGGAAAATGAGCTTAGTTACTCACTTTTGGCTGTCTGCAAACATTGAAGGAGAAGATCTTTTAGTTGAAAACCTAATATTTAATAGCATGCCCGTTAAGATGAGTAAAATACCAATGAAACTCCAAAAGGTATAGTTTTCACCAAACCAAAAAAGGCCGATCAATAGCGCATAGATGAGTTCAAGGTATTTCATGGGCGCTACGCGATTTACGGCCTCACTTTGCATCGCTCGCGTCATAAACAATTGTCCCAAAAAACCACTAATCCCAATGAGTGTCAAGGAGGCTCCTTCCTCCCAACTTGGCAAACGCCAAATGGGGATGCTTAGTACGCCCATCAGGAGAGCGGATAAAAACATATAGTAGTTGACAATTACGACCGGATGTTCACGTTTTCCGATTTTGCGAATAAATATAAAAGCCAGGCCGCCGATGATCGCTGCGACGAAGGCTAAGATTAATGAAAGGGTATCAATTCTATTGTCAAATCCCTTCAAGAGTGCGACTCCTGCCAAGGCTAGAGAGAAGCAAAACCATTGCGCCCAATTCACTTTTTCTTTCAAAATTAGGATCGCAAAAATAGCCGCAAAGATCGGCGATAAGTACTTCAAGGAAACGGCCGCCCCAAAAGGCATCCATTTCAAGGTAAAGTAGAAGATACAAGTGGCAAAAACACCGGTAAAGGCCCGGCCAAATAGCCATCGGTATTGCTTACTTATGCCGAAGATCGGAATATGATGCCAACGAAGATAAATGAAACATAAAATGGAGCTGCTGAGACCTCGAAAAAAGAAAATTTCAAAGGTGTGGAGTTCAGTCAAAGACTTAATGAGCGCCTGCATGAACGACAAACAGAGCGTTGCTAGGAGCATCAGTTGTACGCCAGTAGAGAAGTAAGCTTTGGATTTAGGTGGATTGATAGGCTATCCAGGTTTTGGCTAGCCGCAAAGGTAGCTTATGCCAGTAAAAAAAGAAAACAGGATGTTAACAACGTTGAACTTGTTTTGTTTTTCGTTTTGTCTTTCGTTTTGTGGATAATTATCCTATTGCTAACACCCTTGCTTTCTAGCCTTTGTATGGCATTACTTAGTTGGTAGTTAAAACGTATAAAATTGGTGGCTCAATTCTACCTGGACACGCGTCCAGATGCATCTCCCCCCATTAGTTTTTCCACTTCTGATACTTGCACCAAATTGGCATCGCCATAAATGGTGTGTTTGAGGCAAGAAGCCGCTACTGCAAAATTTAGGGCATCTTGGTCATTTTCATAAGTCAGCAATCCGTAGATCAAACCGCCCATGAAGCTATCTCCTCCTCCTACTCTATCGACAATATGCGTAATTTGGAAAGTAGGCGCTTCCAATAATTCCTGTCCATTGTATAATACACCCGACCACGTATTGTGCGAGGCACTAATCGAACCTCTCAAAGTGATAATCACTTTTTTGGCGCGTGGGAAACGCTTCATCAATTGCTGACAAACCGAGATGTAGGCACCGGCATCAATGGTGTCGCCCTGTGTTACATCTACTCCTTCCGGGTGAATATCAAAATGCTTTTCTGCATCTTCTTCATTACCCAAAATCACATCGCAGCCTGCCACCAATTCAGGCATAACTTCTGCGGGTGATCTGCCGTAATTCCAAAGGTTTTTTCTATAGTTTAAATCAGTAGAAACCGTTACGCCCATGCGATTGGCGACTTGAATGGCTTCTAAGCAAGCATCCGCTGCGCCTTGAGAAATCGCTGGTGTAATTCCCGTCCAGTGAAACCAAGTAGCATCTGCAAAAACACTTTCCCAATCGATCATCCCCTTTTCAATACTGGCCATTCCGGAGTGATCGCGGTCATACACCACCTTACTTCCTCTCGATACCGCCCCTATTTCTAGGAAATAAATACCTAGGCGGTCTCCTCCTCTGACAATATCCTGGGTTTGTACGCCGCGCTTCCGCATTTCCATCACCGCACATTCTCCAATATCATTAGCAGGAATGCGACTTACAAATGAAACCGGAATACCATAGTTGGCTAAGGAAACGGCTACATTACTCTCTCCGCCGCCATAAATGACATCAAATTCGCTGGCCTGGCTAAAGCGCTTGTGGCCTGGCGGTGTCAGTCGTAACATGATTTCACCAAAGGTGACTACTTTCTTCATTGCTAGTATTTTTATCTAAAAACAACCGCTAGGGCTTACTAAATTTAAAGTATGACTTGGCATTGTGATAACAAATATCTTGGATGAGTTTTCCAATCCAAGGTAAATCGTTCGGCAGTAAACCTTTTTCAACATCGTCTCCAAACATATTGCAAATTAGCCGGCGGAAATATTCGTGACGAGGGTAGGAAAGAAAGCTTCGACTATCGGTTAACATACCGACGAAGCGACTAATCAAGCCCATATTTGACAAGGCGTTCATTTGCTTTTCCATCCCATCTAGTTGATCCAAAAACCACCAGCCAGAACCGAACTGTAACTTCCCAGCTGTGCTACCATCATTGAAATTTCCGATCATCGTGGCCATCACTTCATTATCAGATGGATGCAAATTGTAAAGGATCGTTTGTGCTAATTGATCTTCCGTATCTAGGCGATCAAGGAATCGGGCCAAGGCTCTAGCTTGAGAGTAATCTCCTATGCTATCAAAACCAGTATCGGGTCCAAGATTACGCATCATTCTCGTGTTATTATTGCGCATGGCTCCGAGATGGAATTGTTGCGTCCAGCCTTTACTGTGATAGATCTTTCCTAAATGGTACAGCATGGCAGATTTGAAAATCACCGCCTCACCGGCAAATATTTCCTTGCCTGCCAGTTTCTTTTTCAAGATCTTGTCCGCCTCTTCGTCCGTAAAGTCTGCCGAATAGATTTGTTCCAAACCATGATCAGATAATCGGCATCCTCGTTCATGAAAGTAATCTGCCCGTGCCTTCAGTACTTCTAGTAGGTCATACAGCGAGCGAATTTCCACATCTACTGTTTGCCCTAAGCGTTCTAGGTAAGCATTGAAATGATCGGTTTCGATGAAAATGGCTTTATCAGGGCGAAAAGCAGGAAGTACCATAAAGCCTAATCCCTGTTGGGCCAAAGCCTGATGATGTTCCAAAGCATCCACTGGGTCATCTGTTGTACACACCACCTCTACATTCATTCTTTGAATCAAGGGTTGCACACGAAAATCATCCGTATTTAGCAAAGCGGTACAAGTATCATAAGTCGCTTTCGCTGTATCTCCCGATAGCAAAGATGTAACCCCAAAGTAACGTTTGAGTTCCAGGTGCGACCAATGGTACAAGGGGTTTCGCATCGTATAAGGAACGGTCTTTGACCATTCTTCAAACTTCTCGTAGTCGGAGGCGTCTCCGGTAATATATTTTTCATTCACACCGTTGGTTCGCATAGCGCGCCATTTATAATGGTCGCCATTGAGCCAAATTTCGGTTAAATTCTTGAATTGTCGATTGGTAGCGATTTCATCTGGTGGTAGGTGGCAATGATAATCAATAATAGGCATGGGCGCAGCAAATTCATGATAAAGTTGCTGCGCCGACCTACTGTGTAACAGAAAGTCATCGTCAATAAATTTCGATGGCATAATTCTATGGTTCTTCGTTTCGTTTTCGAATTAAATACCACTGAAGGCGCTGAATCCTCCGTCAACAGGAATTACAATTCCCGTCACAAATTTTGCGCCTTGGCTACAAAGCCAGTTCATTGCACCACAAAGTTCTTCGGGTTCGCCGAATCGCTTCATAGGCGTGTGGTCTATTATCGTCTGGCCCCTACTGGTAAGGGTATTATCCTCGTTTAATAGTAAGCGACGGTTTTGTTCGCCTACAAAAAAGCCAGGCGCGATAGCGTTGACACGAATTCCTTCTCCAAATTTCAGGGCCATTTCTACAGCCATCCATCTGGTAAAGTTGTCAATCGCTGCCTTTGACGCGGAGTAGCCAACCACTCTCGTAATGGTACGCTGTGCGGCCATCGATGAGATGTTAACGATACTCCCAGTCCCCTGCTTAGCCATCACCTCTCCCATTACCACGGTGGGTAAAACGGTTCCTTTCAGATTCAGATCAGTTACCTTATCAAAATCTGACATGGAGAGATCAAAAATAGTTTGACTTGGCATGATCGTTGCGCCCGGCATATTACCGCCAGCTGCATTGACCAAAATATCAATCCGACCCCAAGTCTCTACCAATTTATCTTTAGCTGCTTCCAGCTGAGTCTTTTCTAGTACATCGGCTGCTAAGGCCATGGCAGTACCACCCATTTCTTCTATTTGGGCTACTACTGCTTCCACTTTGCTCAGTGTACGTGATAGGATAGCGACTTTTACTCCGGCTGCGGCTAGGCCTTTTGCCATAGCACTTCCTAACACGCCAGCTCCTCCAGTAATTACGGCTACTTGACCGTCTAAATCCGAATTCAGCATAAATCCTAGTTAATCTTTTTTGAAGAAGCACGAACAATCAATTCAGGCTGTAATACAATCTGCCTGGGTACATACCCCTTCTTATTCGCCACACAATCCAAGAAAGCTTTGGCCGCCAATCTTCCCATATCTCGACCATGCTGATTGACCGTTGTCATAGCGGGTTCGACAAAAGAAGTAAAAGGCTCATTCGCAAAGCCTACAATGGCTATATCTTCGGGAATGTTAAATTTGCTCTTTAAAACTTGTAATGCGCCTAGTGCTGCAAAGTCACTGGAAGAAAAAATCGCATCAGGTATATCATTTCCTTGGATAATTTGCTCCGCCGCCTGTCGTCCCAATTCAATGTCTGAGGGGCAATTAATCACCCGGTCAGGCTCAAACTTTATCCCTTCATCTGCTAAGGCTGCTTTGTAGCCCTTTAAGCGTTCTTGGTAAATCTTGATATCTAGATCACCGGCAAAATGGACAATTTTTCGGCAGCCTTGTTCGATCAAGTGGCGGGTGGCCTCATATCCTCCCTTAAAGTCATCTACAACAACCGAGCTGACCCCTAATTCATCGATAGATCGGTCAAATAAAATGAGCGGGATATCTTCTTCAATGACACTTTTATACAAGCTCATATTTCCTGATGATCGAGTTGCCGAAGCAATCACACCATCTACTTGTGATCTAAATAAAGTGTCAAAAGCTCTTTTTTCATATTGTAACTCATCGTAGGTCTGGCACATAATGATACCGTACCCACTCTGTGCTACTACTTCCTCAATCCCTCTAATAATCGCTGCAAAAATACTACGCTCTACCATCGGAACAATCACTCCGATATTCATGCTTTTTCCATTGCGAAGCGCTGCTGCCAGACGATTAGGCTTATAATTCATTTGCCGCGCCATGGCCGTCACCAACTGCTTTGTACCCTCACTAATGGCAGGGTGATTATTCAAAGCTCTCGAAACCGTCGATGAGGTTACACTGAGGGCTCCGGCAATATCTCGTATGGTGGTTTTGCTCTTCTTCATAACATGCAAACGATTGCACAAATCTAATAAAGCTATTTGAAATACCAAACAGTATATGACTAAATTAACAAATTTTAGTAAATAATTATGTTTTTCAGCCAATATAAAGAAGAAAAACAAGTGTGCTGATAATAAAACCCAAGCAACCGATTGCACAGATATAGGTTTATATGTTCTGGTATTTGCTAAAAGGCTTGCCCCATCAGGACAAGTCTTTAATAAATTTAGCTATGCCCTGCTCGCCCTACCTTTTGCTACTCAAATTTTCAAGCAGAATAGAAGTTTTAGATAGAATCAAGGAGGGACACCCAACTAAAGTCGTACTTTCTACAGTCTAACCTTTTAAAATTAAACCATGAAAACAATTGCATTTTTCTCCAGTCTCCTCCTAGTCTGCCTGTTCAATTCTTGTAAGGAAACCGACCTCTGTCAATTAAAACAGGATGAAACCTATGGCAGTATTGAAGAGGTGTTGGATTTAGATTGCGCGGTGGGGGAACCGAACAATCTGGTGATTCGTAGCGAAGAAGCTTTTCAATCCTTGTTCAATACCACTCCATGTAATGGTGAACTGCCCACCATCGACTTCAGCCAATATTCGATCTTGGGGCAATTTGGTGGAGCGACGGGTTGCGAACGATTTTATTCTCGTAGCGTACAGGTGAAAGAAAATACGCAGGAATATATCTTTACGGTGACAGTGAGTGAATGTGGCGGTTGCGAGCCTTTCGAGATGCGTTGGCATTGGGTATTGGTTCCGGTGATTCCGGAAGGGTATTCGGTTTCCTTTGTTTTTGAAACTTTGTAGGACAGGGTATCATTTCGAACTTCTCAGCAATTTTTGAAAAGCGGAAATCGGAAGGAGGAACACAAGTCTAGCCCAACCGAGATTCCGACTTCCTCCTTCCGATTTCCGCTTTTCAATATCGACTTGCTCATTTCTGTTACATTTTTAGACGTGAACATCTTACATGAGAACCGCTACGAACTTCTAGATACACTATTTATCCAGTAGGTATTAAAGGTAGCTCATAAAGTATAGCATCCATGACACTACTGGACAGTTTATCAGTTGAAAGTTGAAGGTTTAATTCAGCGGTATAAACCTTCAACGCTCAACTTTTAAACCCGGGTGGAGTAAAAGTCAAGTAGTATGACCCTCCATTGCATTCATCCCATAAAAATTGTCAGCGAAGCAAATACATCTTCTAAAATTAATAAGCATTAGCACGATGGTATCTCCTTATTTCTTTATGTTTGGATTTTTGTAATTTCCCTTACCATCCAAATCATGAAGCCAATCGTCTATCTGCTTTTTTGTTGTTTGTTTTCATTCACAAGCTGGAGTCAAGAGACTTCTCCATCCTTTAGCTTTGGCGTAATTGCCGATTGCCAGTATTGTGACTGTCCTTCTACCACGCAACGTTTCTATCAGCGTTCGCCGGCAAAGCTACAGGCTTGTGTAGCAGAGTTTAATAAGTATGATTTAGCCTTCGCCGTACATCTTGGCGACTATATCGACAAGGATTTTGCTAGTTTTGATACACTCCAACCTATCATGGATCAGCTTAAAACCCCTTTAAGACAAGTACTGGGTAATCACGACTTTTCGGTGGCTGAAGAATTGAAGAAAAAGGTGCCTAAACGGATGGGTTTGAAGAAACGGTTCTATAGTTTCAGCGAGCAAGGCTGGCGGTTTATCGCCTTGGATGGCAATGACCTCAGTACATTCGCTAGTTTCACCCCAAAGAAAAAGGCCGAAGCCAAGCAGCTATTGGGAGAGCTGCAAGCCGCCGAAAAAGAGAATGCCCAAACTTGGAATGGAGGATTGAGCAGCCAACAAATGAAGTGGTTACGCAAACAGCTGACAAGAGCTGAACGCAAAGGAGAAAAAGTCATCCTATTTTGTCATTTCCCGCTCTACCCCGCCAATCCCCATAACCTATGGAATGATAGTGCGGTGCAAACCCTTTTAGAAGAGTATGATTGTGTAAAAGCCTATTTTAATGGCCATAATCATGCGGGGCATTATGGCCAACAGGAGGATATCCATTATCTTACATTTAAAGGAATGGTAGATACGCCCGATCAAACCTCCTTTTCGATTGTAAGCCTGCAGGGGAATAAAATCATCATTAAAGGCTTTGGTCGTCAGGAGAATAAGGTGCTTCCTATTAAAGATTAAAGGTTCTCTGACACTTTTGTGCTTTTGAGCGAATTGAAAGCAAAACCCACAGCTTCCGTTGGTTGCTTTAGCCTTTCACTTTCAATTTACCACAAAATTGTCAGAGAAGGGAGATTAAATAGAAGTGGGCCTCCAATTTGAAAAATGGAATGACGTCTAGTTATAGAAATAACGTAGAAGAAACCCTAAAACAACACTTGGAAGAGTACCAGCGGCTATTACTAGCCGAAAAGTACTTGGTAACGATCGGCCAGAAGATAGCTCATGAAAGAAGACAAATCGTATTGCTGGAAAAAAATGTGGAATTAGAGTATCAACCTGCAATCCCTAATTAGCTGTTAACCAGATCAAAAAAATAAAAACCCAAACTCATTATTTTTGTTTTAGCTACAATGGTTACTTTCGCGTTTTTTTCACGTCAAAAGAACCGTTGATACATTCACTAAAAGTGTACATTAGAAAAATGAGACATCAAATGTTCCAAAAAATTACATTCGTATTATTACTCTGCTGTGCGACAATTCTCTCCCAAGCACAAACCCTTGAAGAATTAAAAGCACAGAAAGCAACGCTGGCCGCTGGACAAGCTGCCGAGCAAGCTAAGGTAGATTCCTTTGCTGCTGAGATTGCCAAAATAGATGGTCAAATCACGATCCTTTCTGGCTGGCAAACTGGCTTCAATGGCGTTATCGGCCTCAATTTTGGTAGCTCCGATAACTGGGCTAGTAACGCTAACCCCAACTCTTCTTTTTCGAATCTATCCATTGGATTAAATGCCTTTGCTAATATTGTGAAGGAGAAGAGCTTTTGGAGAAATACCTTTATCTCTAATACCAACTGGCAAAGCTTGGATGTGGATCCAGATGATGATGAAAAAGACGGTTTTTTAGAAAATCGAACCACCGATGTACTAACGGTTGGGTCATTGTATGGTCTGCGGCTGAATCAGGATATTGCTATATCAGCCTTGGCGGATTTCAACTCTTCTGTGTTCAAATTCTTGAAGCCAGGATCATTGGGTTTTGGAGTTGGGGCTACTTATACACCACAGCAATTGCCCAATTTTGTAGCCGTTATCCATCCTTTAAGCTACAACATTGCCTTCCCTGCTGATAATAGTCCATTGGAAACCACGGGAGGAATGGGTTCAAAGGTAAAGATTACTTACAATCGTAAATTCAAAGGCGGGATCACTTGGTCTTCCAACTTTGGTACCTTTATTCCTTACTCGCAACCAGATGAAGATTCCGACCAAGCCCAATTGTTCGAATATACTTGGATCAATTCCATTAGTTTTAATGTATGGAAAGGTATTGGTGTAGGTATCAATTTTGGTTTGAGACAAGCCGAATTTGAATTTGATGGTACACAATCATTTAGTACCATTGGACTTTCTTATGGCTTCTAATTAGCACTAAGACAGTCGATCACAAAGAGGTTGAAATAGCAAAATGGCTGTTTCAACCTCTTTTAATTTAGTCTGCTACAAATCGACTCCGAAGAACAAGTTTGGGCCGACATGCTCCTAATGGCACACGACTTTCCACCTTCTTTTGAGAAGTTAATAGAATTTGAATACTTTTGAGGAGAACGAAAATAAACTTTAACTCAAGTATTCAATATGATTGCTAAGCGTATTTCTTTTGCCTTGCTTTTTGCCGGGTTAGCCCTTCTATTACTTCCAGCTTGTAGATCCAAATCTGGAGCGGATGCTGGAAACACGCCCAAAGTTGATATGGTCTATCCATTCCTCGATGCGGCCAATTCCCGCTGGTTTTTCTTTTCTTCCGCCTGTCGCCCTTTTGGCATGGTCAATCTAAGTCCTGACACAGAGTTGAACGGAGCCTGGGGCAGTGGTTATCGCTACAATACCGATACGATTAAGGGCTTTAGTCATGTTCATGCTTGGCAAATGGCTGGCCTTTCGGTCATGCCCGTCCTTTACGAAACGGGTAAGGAAGAGGAACGAATGGGAGATTATTTTTCTGCCTTTAAACATGAAGAAGAACAGGCTGCTCCGGGCTTTCACCAATTGAACTTAGACCGTTACGGTATTGGTGTAAAATTGACTAGTACGCAGCGCGTAGGCTTCCACCAGTACGATTTCCAACAAGCAGGACAAAGAGGCTTGGTCTTCAACTTGGGGGGGCCAATGGGCCCAAGTAGAATGAAGGGGGGAAAATTGGAAAAAGTGAGTGATAAGATATTGAGGGGGGAAGTCGTGAATGCACCTACAAGGCGTCGACCAAGGGATTTTACCGTCTTCTTTTACATTGAGCTTGACCAAGAAATAGGTGAGGTGACGGAAGGCGCAGATGGTAAGTTTTTGGTGGCCTTAAAAGGAGAAGCTAAGCAGCCACTACAAATGAAAGCTGCCATCTCCTATACGTCTACGGACAATGCCAAAAATAACCTCGAACAAGAGCTGACCACCTGGGCTTTTGATGCGGTCGTCGCAGATTCCAAAAAAGAATGGGAAGAGATGTTGTCGCGGATTGATATCAAAGGGGGAACGGAAGAAGAGCAGCGGCGATTTTATACAGATTTGTGGCATGCCCTGCAAGGACGGCGAATAATCAGTGACGCCAATGGGGCTTATCCAGATAATACGGGGGAAAGCTTCCGGGTGGGTCAATTGCCGGTAGATGCCCAAGGCAAGCCTGTATTTAACCACTATAACTCCGATTCCTTTTGGGGGGCACAATGGACCCTGACTACCCTATGGGGCCTAGCCTACCCTGATGTCTATGAAGAGTTTGTCAATAGTTTATTGGTGTATTACAAAGACGGTGGATATATTCCTCGCGGTCCATCTGGGGGTAACTATACCCATGTGATGACGGGGGCTTCTTCTACGCCTTTCATCGTGAGTGCCTATCAAAAAGGAATCCAAGGCTTTGATATTATCGCGGCCTTCGAAGGCCTGAAGAAAAACCATATGCCCGGTGGAACCATGGGCCGAGCGGGCTATGAGCACAAGACGACGATCGGAGGTGGCCTGGAGTACTACATTGACAAGGGCTATGTTCCCTACCCCATCCCAGAAGGCAGTTTTGGTTATCACCAAGATGGTCCCAGCTTGACCATGGAATATGCTTACCAGGATTGGACGCTAGCTCAAATGGCCAAAGCCCTGGGGGCTTCAAAAGATCATGACTATTTCTTGGCACGTTCCAAAAACTATGTCAATACTTTTGATACCACCATAGGCTGGATGCGTCCCAGAGAAGTAGATGGTCAATGGATGGCGGACTACGATCCCTACAAGATTGACCGTGGATTTAATGAATCCAATGGTGCGCAATCCACCTGGTTTGTGCCCCATGACTTGATGGGTTTGGCTGAGCTGATGGGTGGCCCCGAGGCGGCCGTCGAGAAGTTAAATGAGCAGTTCGAAACCGCCGAAAAAATTGCTTTTACAGCAGGAGATCGCCATGAACGAGAAACGCATCCGGAATACTCCCGCATTCCCATTAATTATGGTAACCAGCCTTCTATTCAAACCGCCTTTGTTTTTAATCACTTGGAAAGACCAGACTTAACACAGTATTGGAGCAAGCGGATTGCTCAGACCGTTTATTCCGGTTTGCACCCCAATACCGGCTATAAAGGAGACGAAGATCAGGGTCTGATGGGAGCTTTAGCGGTTCTAGTCAAAATGGGTTTGTTTCAGATGACGGGTGGTACAGAGGCTGATCCAGTATATGAACTGGGCAGTCCTAGTTTTGATCGCATCCGGATAAAATTGCATCCAAAGTACGCCAAGGGCGAATTTTTTGATATTCTGACAACGAATAATGGCGATGAACAGTATTACATCAATGCGATGAAATGGAATGGGCAGCCCATTAGTGGTTTTACACTCAAGCACAGTCAGATTATTCGTGGTGGGACGCTGGAACTAGACATGATGGCGGAGCCTGGGAATTAGGCGACATATTTAAATGGTTGGCAAAGTTTTAAAAGAAACGAAAAAATCAAACAAAAAGTGGTATCTTTTCGGCCAATTAAAAAAGTAAAAATTGATGAAAGCCATATCCCTATTTTCAGGCGCAGGAGGTCTTGATGAAGGCTTAAGAAGAGCTGGATTTGAAGTTGTTTTTGCAAATGATTTCGATAAAAATGCATGCGAAACGTATAGAAGAAACCTTGGAGATCATATAATCCATGGAGATATAGATACTTATAAAAATGAATTAATCAAATACAAAGGAAAGATTGATTTGCTCGCAGGTGGACCTCCATGTCAAGGGTTTTCAGTAGCAGGAAAGATGAATCCTGATGACCCGAGAAGTAAACACGTCTGGACATTTGCTGAATTGGTTTCCAAAATCCAACCGAAAACGTTCATCATGGAGAATGTAAAGGCACTTGGAACCTTGAAAAAGTGGGCACCGCTTCGCTCTGAACTCCTAAAGAAATTCAGAGCAGCAGGATATGCAACAAATTTTGTTGTCTTGAATTCCTCTGAATTCGACGTTCCTCAAGCTCGATATAGAGTATTTTTTATTGGGTTCAAAACAAACAGACTGCTGATTCCAGACTTAGAACAGATGATTGAACCTTACAAAAAACAAGGTCGAACAGTAAGGGAAACCATTTCAGTTTTGGATAGAGCAGGAACAGGTAATAATCATGGAGTTTGCAAAGCCAAGATTACGTTAACGCCAAAACCTGTAATGAGAAAATCACCGTATGCCGGAATGCTTTTTAATGGGTTAGGAAGGCCAACAAGGATTGATGGTTTTTCTGCTACCTTGCCAGCATCTATGGGGGGCAATAAGACTCCTATAATTGACGAATTAGAATTGTACGAAAACAAAAATAGTTGGGTTGAAAAATACCATAAGGGATTAATGGGAGGTAAAAGTCCAAGTGAATTTAAAGAAGCCCCAAAGAGGTTGAGAAGACTTACATATCAAGAGGCAGCATTATTACAAACCTTTCCTATTGACTATAATTGGATAGGCTCACAATCATCAATTTTCAAGCAAATAGGAAATGCCGTTCCTTGTAATTTAGGCTATAGTGTTGGAAAATTAGCTATGGATTGGTTGCTACAAGATGAAGTGGATAAACTAATGATAGCATTACCTGTACAATTAGAATTAGCGAATGGCAATTTCAATTAATCACAAAGACGCAGAGAAAGTACTTTTAGCCGCATTTAGAACACGATGCACAAAAGACGATGACATTTCGACAAGAATAGAAAAAATCCTGAATGGAAATCATAAAACATACAAATACATTCTTGTAAATGGATTATTGGCAAAAGCCACCAACAACTCAGCAAATCCTTTAACACTTCAAGCTGGTTCAAACTTAGATGGTGCATTTGATGCAAGAAGCTTGTGCCATAAAGTAGTAGTACAATTTGAGAGAGATTTTCTTCACAACGCTTTGGGTGGGTCAAACGAGCCGTTTTTAAATAAGCCTGCAAGATTTCCCGAATTATCAGAAAACAATGCCGTTAGAAAAGGCAAAGATAAAGAAGCCCTTCTTTCTTTAATCCATATTTTTACTCATATCGAATCAGCAAAAGAATCTAATGCTTATCTGGCCTGTGCGCTACAATGCCTAGATGATAGAGTTGAAAAATTACAAGCTCTAAATGAAAGCTCAATAAATTATAGCCCTACCCTCGTTGAGGTTTATGAGTTCATTGTCAGATTCTGTGGTCAATCTTTTGAAGGTGAAACATCTGTACTGGTTGTTTCAACTTTAGAAAAGCTATATCATACATCTTTGATAGGCAATTATTCTGTAGTTGCTCATAAGGTAAACCAAAGTGGTGCTTCATCCAAAGAAGTTGGTGATATTGATATTTTCAAAGACGGGTTTTTCAAATATGCAATCGAAGTAAAAGATAAAGATTTTACAGCCTATGATATTTCTCATGCCTTCGACAAAATAATTGCAAACTCAGGGAAAAAAGGACAATTTATATTTGGTCCAAATGCGAACTATGATAGACATGACATAAGAAAGAGATTAAAGAACTATACAAAAAATGGATTCTTTACTTTTTTCATGGGAATCTTTCAATATTCGAGGACAATGCTTTTCAAAATAGGAACTCTTAACAAGCAAGCCTTTGTCGATAGTTTGATTGAATCAGCAAATGAAATAAATGCCAAGGTCGAAACAAGAGAGTGGATACAAGAACTTCTCACAAAATTAAATTGGAAATAGGAACTGTATGTAGTAAAGTGCATAAGGCAAATGGGGGTTACCTTCCCGTAATTTCTTTTAACTTGCCAAAGAAAGCTTTTTTACGAGCCGAGTTGATCCGCCAATCGACGGGTACACTCTGATAACCAATGGTGATATCTGATTCGTCTTTCCGTCTAAAGTCGAAATAGCCCCAGGAAGCATAGGCTTTTACCGCATTACCCATATTAAAAGCAGCTTGATCATACTCGTAGTGATCATCCTCATTAAACAGAATAGGTTGTCCCGTATAGCCTTCTACTTCCTGGGTCAGTTTGACCATCTCTGTGATTCGCGCTGGCTCTTTTACACCATTACCGTGTATGAGGATGAAGTCGCTCACTTTGGTCACATCAGGGGTTGGAATGGCATTACCTTTAAAACTAGTACTTACCAATAAACGCCTACCCTTCAGGGTTTTAGACCGAACTAATTCAATCAATTCATGAACGCGACCTGGCATGAGTATTTCATGATCGTAGGCTTTGACATCACATTCATTATTGACTTCCACCATGATGTTTTGGTAACCCGTGTTGAGTAGCCAATCCGTCATTTGGGTCGTTGCATTGATCACTGCCGCCTCATCTTTCAAGTATTGATCTTGTCCAAAATAGAAATAACCAATGATTGGGACCATACCTAATTCATCTGCTTTCTTCAGGATTCGCGCTAAGCGACTGAGGTAAGCGGGTTTGAGATTACCAGCTTCATCGAAGCTTGAGTTGTGCCAATTCTTATTGCCGTAACCGGTGGGACTGCCTCCCTGCAGGTTGATGGTGAAAGCCAATAAGCCGTGTTGATACCAATCTTCCATCGCTGCAACAAATTCATTCGTATTGCGGTCTGGATCCCATTTTTTGGTATCT
>Ga0070729_10003467_pt1 | contig 18309 bp, 10 predicted proteins | sample tdDd472_FD_66725 | JGI IMG/M metagenome (GOLD analysis project Ga0070729, IMG submission 66725) | Marine sediment microbial communities from the Atlantic coast under amendment with organic carbon and nitrate - tdDd47.2 | ecosystem: Environmental > Aquatic > Marine > Coastal > Sediment | place... | reverse complement strand
GGGACCTTTTTAACGCAGGTTCCCAATTCGCATCAGGTTCCCCAGCCCAACCACCGCTTAACAAGCGGAACATTCACATCTGATAAGCCCTTATTCGACCAGCTTGTTGATGCGGGTCTGTCTGCCCAGCGCGTTGACCGGATGATCAAGGCGTTAAGCCCCGATGTTGATTTCAGGCGAGTTCGCTCAGGCGTCCACTGGGCGCTGAGCTTTCTGGACGATGTTCCCATTCAGTTCACGCTCAAATTAAGTGAAACAGAAATTTACGATGTGTTTCAACTCTATCTTAATCCTCAAGTTGTCAAGCGCATCGTCCCCGTCAGTGTTGAAACACAATACTTTCAAGGTGAAATTGTCTCAAGTCTTTTTGAAGCCTTTTCCGGTATGCCCAAGGGGATGTCTCTTGCCGTTCAGGTTTCCGAGGTATTCGCCTGGGACATCGATTTCTACATGGACCCGCGTGTTGGGGATACATTTGAGTTCCTCGTAGAGTCGGCTTTTGTGGATCGCGATGGGAAGAAAGAATTTCTTGAATATCGACGTATCCTCGCTGGCAAATACATCGGAAGAAAAGGCGAGTATGAAGCATTTCTCTACGAAGATGAGAAAGGTGAGGACGCTTATTACAATCGTAAGGGAGAATCTCTGGTGCGGGACGTCTTGCGCTCACCCCTCAAGCTGGTACGAATCACCTCGCGATTTAAGGGACAACGCTTTCATCCAGTCCTCAAAAAGCGGCGTGCACATAATGGAGTCGATTATGGAGCTCCGAAGAATACACCTGTGATGGCTGTGTCAGACGGAAAAGTCATTCACGCCGGATGGTATGGCCAGGCCGGCAAAGCGGTGGTTATTGCACACAAGGGTAAGATGATTACCCAGTATTTCCATTTGAACTCGATCCCCAAGACGATCAAAAAGGGAACACGTGTCCGCCAGGGTCGGGTCATCGGATTTGTTGGTAAAACCGGGTTGGCCACGGGCTATCATCTTCACTTTGGGATGAAAATAAACGGTCGTTATGTCGACCCACAACGCCAGAAATTTCAACCGGGTCTTCCCATTGCCAAATCCAAGATGGCCGGTTTCAAGGAACGAGTGGCTTTTTATGAACGGACTTATGCCTCGTTCGCTGCCCCAATCCAAATGGCCAGGATGACTTCGGCACCGTAAAACGTAAAAGATAACAACTACTAAATTAGGAGACACACATGACTGATCAACGCGTCCTGGACACCCTTCGCGGGGTTCAGGACCCGAGTTTGGAGAGAGATATCGTGAGCCTGAACCTGGTTCAAGATCTCAAAATCCGCGGGAACAAGGTGTCCTTCACTTTGGATTGTCTGACCCCGCTTAATTCGCACGCTGAAAAAATGGTTCAAGCCTGCCACAGAGTTTTGGAAGAAGCATCCTTTCGTGTTAAAAAGATACAACTGAACGCCAAGACACGAGCGATTCGTGTCATGCAAAAACAACCCGTTCCTGGCGTCAAGAACCTCGTAGCGATTGCTTCTGGAAAGGGCGGAGTAGGAAAATCTACCCTAACGGTAAACCTGGCGCTTGCCCTTGCCCGCGAAGGGGCCCGGGTTGGGGTGGTCGACTGTGACATCTATGGTCCGAGTATTCCTTCGATGGTGGGCCTACATGAAAGCGTTCAGGCTGATAAGGATCAGAATTTCGTTCCGCATAAGCGCTTTGGCGTCCAGTGGTTGAGCATGGGCTTCCTGATCCCCCGTGGTCAGGCACTCGCATGGAGAGGGCCTATGTTACACAAGGTGATTCAGCAGTTCATCTACCAGGTGAAGTGGGATGACCTTGACTACCTGTTACTGGACCTTCCACCTGGAACCGGGGATGTGCAATTAAGCTTGACTGAACAGCCACCGCTATCGGCTGCTGTTATTGTATCGACTCCACAGGAAGTCGCTCTTATCGATGTGCGCAAGGGTTATGAAATGTTCGAAAAGGTCAACGTTCCGGTTTTGGGACTTGTTGAGAATATGAGCTGGTTCAAATGTGGTTCCTGCGATAAAAAGCATTTCATCTTCGGAAAAGATGGCGCACAGAATATGGCCGCTCGAATTGGAGTTCCTTTTTTAGGCCAATTACCGCTTGATTCCGCGATTCCATCCAAAATGGGAAGTGGTGAGCCTTTGGTTTTTCGAGATCCTTCATCACCGCAGGCTGAAGCATTTTTCGAGTTAGCTGAGAAAATAGCGATCGCCATCTGCAGGCGAAGCGAGGAACCCGTCGTTCCGCGCGATCCCAATGCGATGGAGGTGTAAGATGAGTATCAAACATATTATTGCGATTCACAGCGCAAAAGGTGGTGTAGGGAAATCGACCGTTGCGGTAAATCTCGCCATTGGGTTGGCCGAGATGGGCGCTCGTGTTGGGCTGTTGGACTCGGATATCTACGGGCCTAGTATCCCGAAGATGCTTGGAAATACGGATTGGCCTAAACCAGGCCGGGCACCCGAATCCGTTCTGCCTTTAGAGGCTTTCGGTATTCAGTTTATGAGTATGGGAAACCTTACCACCGCAGAAACTCCGATAATATGGCGCGGCGCTATGCTGAATTCAGCTCTTTCCCAATTTTTCTCCCATGTTGAATGGGGTGAGTTGGACTATTTACTGATCGACATGCCTCCGGGTACAGGTGATGTTCTTCTCACGCTTTCACAGAGTGTGCCTCTGGCTGGGGTAGTTGTCGTGACCACCCCCCAGGAACTGGCAATCAGCGATACGGTTCGAGGTGCACGAGCGTTTCAACGTCTCGAGGTGCCCATCCTTGGCGTGATTGAGAATATGAGCGGCTTTGTCTGTGATGAATGTGGAGAAACGACGGAACTCTTTGGCGAATCGACCGTCCATATGCTGGCAGAAGAACTGAAAACCAAGGTGTTGGCCAAGATTCCGCTGGAGCCCACAGTTTGCGAAACCGGTGATCAGGGCCGGCCCGTTGTCGTTTCAGCCCCCGGTTCTGCGACCTGCCGTCTCTTTGAAAAGGCAGCAGAGAATCTGTATCGGGAACTGGAGGCCTCGACGCCTTCATCAGTGCTTGATCTGGTATGGGTTGAAATGGAAACGGGCCAGAGAATCGAACTTCCCCCACGTGAGACAGTGGACTCTGGATTGGAGATCAAGTCGTTCTGGCAAGTGAGTGCCACCGAACTGGGTATCGCTTGGAAGGATGGCTCTACGAGCATCATCCCCATTCGGACCTTGCGCCTGGCATGTCCCTGTGCCGTTTGTATCGACGAATGGACGGGAGAGGAACTTCTGGATCCTTCCAGTGTTCCAGAAGATATAAGCGTGAAACGAATTCAAACGGTTGGGCGCTACGCCATTCAACCTGAGTTTTCGGATGGGCACGATACTGGTATTTTTCATTTTGAACGCTTAAAGCAACTGACAAAAAATTTGGATAACTAGGAGGAACAGATGGCAAAGGGATTATTGCTTCTATTGTGTGGATTCACCACACTGTTTGCTGGTGAGAAAACCGCGTTGACGTTTGAAACCATGTTCACCATGAACCGCATATCGGGGGGGACTCTCGCTCCAGATGGACAACGTGCCCTCTATGCTGTGCGGAAAGCTTGCCTGGAAGGCAATTCGTATTCGTCACGAATCTTCATGGTTCATCTCCCCACCGGGGATGTAAAAGCTATGACGCCAGCGGGAAAGAATTGCAGTTCACCTGTTTGGTCTGCCGATGGTACCTTCTTCCTATTCAATATGGATGGACAGATATACAAAAAAGCATTTGATGGAAGTGCCTGTGAAGCTGTGACGAAGGATCCCAACGGAGCATCTGGCGCGCTTCTCTCCAAGGATGGCTCAAAAATGATCTACCAGGCAACGATCTCTACTTTGCCTGAGAAGCCATACGACCACACTGGAAAATTAATAGACTCTCTATTTTACAAACATTGGAATAGGTGGGTCTGGGGCACTCGAAGCCACTTGTTCCTGCTGGACCTGGATTCAAAAGAGAAAGTCGGCTCTGATATCACACCTGGTGACTTCGACACGCCTCCGTTGGATTTAGGCTCCTCACACGATTACGATTTCTCGCCCGACGGAAAAGAAGTTGCCTTTGTTAAAAACACCGATGAAATGGTTGCTATCAGCACCAATAACGATATTTTTCTGCGCGATCTGGCAACGGGAGAAGAGCGGCGCCTGACAGAGGGCAAAGGTAACGATGCTTCGCCATTTTACTCTCCAGATGGTCGATTTATTGCCTTTACCTCTATGGCCCGAGCCGGGTTTGAGGCAGATCAAACGGTGGTCACAATCTATGATCGCAAGAATCAAAGCTTTAAAGCGCTAACAGCTGATGCGGACCACAGCGCTTCTGGCTTAGTTTGGCTTCCTGACAGCTCAGGGCTGCTCTACACTGGCTACCATCGCGGTGGTCGATCTATTTATCAGGTTGATCTCAATGGTAAAATAAAAGTTCTTACAAAAGGAACTTATGACAGTGGCTTGAGTCTGGACCGTGAGGGCAAGACGCTTCTTTTCCATCGTCAACGCACCACAATGCCCACGGAACTATTTCAGATAGACCTCCAGACAGGTGTCGAGAAACAGGTCACTTTCGTGAACAAAGCGACCCTAGATGGTCTGGAGATGAATGAATGGGAAAGCTTTGAGTTTAAGAGTCCAAATGGCGATGAAGTTCAGGGTTTCCTGATTCGCCCTCCATTTTTTGACAAGAATAAAAAGTATCCTCTGGTTTATCTCATCCACGGCGGACCGCAGGGGATGTGGAGCAATGATTTCCACTACCGCTGGAATAGTCAGCTTTTTGCGGCTCCCGGCTATGTCGTTGCTCTTGTCAATCCTCACGGTTCCAAGGGCTATGGGCAGGCATTTTGTGATGCCGTTTCAAAAGATTGGGGTGGATTGCCTTACAAGGATCTTATGAAAGGTCTTGATGTAGTGATCGAGCGCTATCCCTTTATCGATGGCGCTAAGGTCGGTGCAGCAGGTGCTTCCTATGGTGGTTACATGATCAATTGGATTGCAGGTCATACGGATCGCTTTAATGCGCTCGTCAGCCATAATGGTGTTTTCAATATGGCATCCATGGCAGGAGCAACCGAAGAATTGTGGTTCTCTGAATGGGAATTTGGTGGGAACTATTACGAACACCCTGAACTGTATGAAAAATGGTCCCCACATCACTATGCCAAGAATTTCAAGACCCCGACATTGGTGGTGCATTCTGAAAAAGACTATCGCGTTCCGGTCAATCAGGGTATGGAACTCTTCACCGCTCTGCAGCGTCAGGGTGTTCCTTCGAAATGGCTATACTTTCCAGATGAAGACCATTTCGTGAGAAAGCCGCTCAATGCGAAGATGTGGTGGGAAACTGTACACGGTTGGTTCAACACTTATCTGAAGTAGGCGTGAGCTACCTGAAGTGAATAGGGAGGGTCGTGCTGGCCCTCCCAATTTTGTTGTGGTGTAAGACTTGAAAAAGTCAGGCAAATCCTAAATAGCTGTTAGGGTGTACGAACCTGCTCCGTCCCGTGCTATTCTGTAAAAAGTGAGTCCAAAATGATGTATTTGATCTTCAGTATTCTCGCCCTGGGAAGCGGACCCTTAATCTTCTTCTTGATACGCGATCGTTCAAAATGGCAAAAGCTGATTGATGGTTTCATTTTCATCACTATCTCGGGTCTGGTCCTGCTCCATATTTTTCCAGAAGCCATTCATCAGGGCGGTTGGATTGCGCTCCTATTTGGCGTTCTGGGTCTCTTAGGGCCAACCTTTAGTGAGAAGGTTCTCAAACACAAGGTTCACAGTGCTCATCGCATTGCACTCACGCTTGGTGTGATCGGCATTTTTCTGCACGCGGCCATGGATGGTGCCACACTTGCTTTTCCTGGAATGCACCATGGACACGGTCACGATCATGGTGACCATACGGGCGAACTTTTGGCGCTTGCAGTTATCCTGCATCGCATTCCTGTCAGCCTTACCCTTTGGTGGCTGATTAAGCCAGATTTCGGGCGAAACAAGGCGATATGGGTGCTCCTGGCTCTGGGTCTAGCTACGTTCCTTGGTTTCCTTATGGGGCCATCGGTCCTTGAAAATGCCAGCCTGGCCTGGTTTCAGGCTTTTGTAGCAGGTTCTCTGCTTCATGTTGTCATCCACCAACATCAGGCTCATGATCACCACGCATCGTGCTGTAAACCCAAGCATGACGAGTCAAAGGGAAGTTGGCAGGCTGGGCTGGGTAATCTTCTCGGCATTTGCCTGCTTGTCTTTCTGGGCAGAGACCACAATGTGATTGGCGACTCCCATTACGCGGAACAGGTACGGCAGGTGTTTCTCAGGATGTCATTGGATACGGCCTTGCCCCTTGTCCTTGCGTTTGTTTTAGCGGGCTTTGCCTCCGTGTTCTTATCTTCCCGTACCATTTTCTGGCTTGGAAAGGGCAATACCTGGTCCCAAGCGGCAAAAGGAATGGCAATTGGCCTGCCATTGCCGGTGTGTTCTTGCGGAACGGTTCCGCTCTATCACTCCATGGTAAAGAAAGGAGCCCCTACTGCCGCGGCGATGGCTTTTTTTATCGCCACACCTGAACTTGGCCTTGACGCGTTGCTCATCTCATTACCATTACTTGGCACAGAGATGACCTTGATTCGACTGGTAGCTGCCGCCCTTGTAGCTTTTCTTGTAGGCGGGCTGGTTGCACGATGGGTTCCAGATTTTGAAGCGGAGGAAGGCGAAAAAGACACAGGTACGGATCCTGCACGGAGCGTCCCGTTCAAATTGCGAATTTTAAGTAGCCTCAGGCAGGGTTTGGTTGAAATTGTAGACCATACCTCGCCATGGATCCTGCTGGGAATTTTAGTTGCCGCCATGTTGGCGCCGTTTCTCGAGCCTGACACCCTCAACTGGCTCCCAGGTCCTCTGGAGGTGCCCGTTTTCGCATTGCTGGGGCTTCCCGTCTATGTGTGTGCCAGTGGTGCTACACCAATTGTTGCGGTCTTTCTCTGGAACATGGTATCTCCAGGGGCCGCGCTCGCATTCCTGATCACTGGGCCTGCGACGAATATCAGTACCTTCGGGGTGTTATCGCGGCTACACGGCAAAAGGGCGGCTGCGCTTTTTGGAAGTGCCACCTTGGCTTTTTCGGTTTTGGCTGGCTATATTGTCAATTGGCTCATTACCGATTTTGTTCCGGTCAAGCCAGCAGAAATCCTGCCTGAAGAAGAGTCATTGACCAATTGGATTTCGCTGGCGGTGTTGATCTTGCTCATAACCTTCTCACTTGTGAAACGCGGCGCTCGGGCGTTCCTTGGAGAGCTTGTTCCCAAAATCAAGGTATAATTGTTGCTAAGTATGGTTTGCTTCTTGAAGGCTTTTTTGGAACGTCTGCCCGTGGGTTCCATGACTAACTTTGGAAGTAGTTCCAGTCCGGAAAGGAACCTTTCATGACCCAATCATCTCGGCCGCCACTCTGGTACTTTTTTCCGCTCATTGCTCTGGCGATCTTCCTGAACAAACCCTTTCACATCGACGACACGCTCTTTTTGAATATCGGGCGCATATTACCTTGGTCCATCCTCGGTGATAGTATGGGAGATATTTCTTTCCTTGGAAGGGTCTATCAGGATCTGAGCCCCTACGAAAGTACACACCCTCCACTGATTCCCTATTTCCTGAAGTTGATTGGAGCGGGATTTGATCAGTATGCTCCTTTCTGGTTGTACCATCTGTTTTTCCTGGTGTTCCCATTCCTGGTACTTGTAGAAGGTTGGAATCTCAGTAAGCGCAAGAATGTCAGTCCTGTGTGGACTTGGTTCCTGGTCTTTTCACCGCTTTTCTTTGTCAACGCGACCAATTTAATGACCGATATCGCCATGCTTTGCTTTTGGCTTGGCGGAATCGCCTCTATCATCGCCTTTTGCGAGGATGGAACCCGGAAACATGCGCTCAAGGCAATGGGGTATTTGACTGGCGCTTTCTTTACCAGTTACCAGTCAATTTGTCTTGTTCCGCTCCTCATTCTTTACATTCTTGTTAACGGTGAGCGAAAACGCCGCAGTTTGCTCCTTCTCGCTGCACCGACGGTCGTCTTTTTTGTCTACTTGTTCATCGTCTACCTTATTTCGGGATTTTTCCCATTTCTAGCCAGTACTATTGACTATAACATTGGTTCCGAGGTTGCCTCGGGCATGAACCTGGAAAATTTCCTGCACAAAACCATTGGGGTTCTTGTTTTCTCGGGGCTTGGACTTGCCTTTCCGACGCCGCTCCTTCTCGCTTCTTTGAACCGTCGTCGTTTTCTTGAATACGTCGTGTTTGGTTCGATTATCAGTTTTACTTTTTTTCACCTGGGTGATTCCTTTCAGATGTTTGAAGGCTATACTGAGCTTGAGACTACCGTGATTCGATTGTTCATTCTCATTGGTGGTATTTGGCTTTTCTTCTTACTCGCCAAACTCATCGATGGGCTCCGGATTCTTGCTCGTAGCCCTCGTCGGGCTTCAAACCACCTTTTACTCACCTTCTGGTTTTTTGGTGTTTTGGCTTTTAATATCCTGTTTCTTCCCTATGCAACTGCGAGATATTTGCTTCCAGCCTTACCTGCGGCCATTTTTCTACTGTACATTAGGCCCAGATTTAAGGTGAACCAGGGCATTCAGCAAGCTCTCAACGGTGCTCTCCTCACATTACTCGCGATTGTGAGTATGCTCATGGCAGCTGTCGATTTTCAGCAAGCCGATTCGGACTGGGTACTGTTCAAGGATGTTCAGGATCGGGTAGGACAAATGGATCGGCTCTGGTACTCCGATGACGCAGGTCTGGCACTTTACCTTGGAGATTCTGGTGCCCGCTACCTTGCAGAGGATGTTGATGATTTGCCTGTTGGCGATTTTGTTCTGCTCACCCGTGGTCTAATTAGTGGTCCGCTTCAACAAACCCTCTCGCCAATTAAAACCTACCGATTTCCCGGGTTTCTAGGGTTGAGTCTTTTCAATACCCAGGCCCATGCGGGCTTTTATCGCAGTTTCGATGGGTTCCTTCCTATTGCCTTTGCAAATGAGGTCCGCCACGCCGTGCTTTTACAGGTAAATCCATTTTTGAAATATTTCGATCAGGTGGAGCGAATTCAACTTTCTTCTCCCAATTATGCTCAGGTCGCAGGTTGTTACGATCAACAGGATAACCTCGTCCGTGGAATCAATATGCATCCAGATGCGGAGATTGCTTTTCCCGTTGAACACCGTGGAAAGCAAATCTTTAGGGGATCCATTTTCATTCCCCACACGTCCTGGGGCAAGGAAGGTGATGGCGTAGCCTTTCAGGTCGGTGTGCGTAGGGAAGGAGAGGTCCAATGGATCTGGGAGCGCTTCCTCGATCCAGCAAACGTGGAGACGGAGCGCACGGGTGTCCCCTTTGAGCTCAATTTGCCCGATGGGACACAGGCGATTCATCTAAAAGTTGGGCCCGGTCCCAAAGGCGATTATCGCAACGATTCAGTTTTTTGGTTATTTCTCGAGCTAGAGAGCATACCCAACGATGAGAATGGGGATCCTTAGGAGCATTAGCATTGATTCAACAGACGGTTTTCCTTCTCGTGTCCCAAGTTATCGGACGATTGCTTGGATTCGCGGTTCTGCTGCTGCTCGGCAATGTTCTTGGTTCAGTGGAACTCGGTGCCTATGGCACGATGTTAACTCTGCTGATGATCGGGACGATTCTTTCAACGTTCGGCCTGGATCTTTGGCTTTCAAGATACGCCGCAAATAACGACATTCGAACATCCGATTTCAAAAAGATCCTGGCCATTCGTCTTGGCCTGACTTTTGTTCTTTTAAGTTTGGGAAGCCTTCTTTTTAAAAAGGACGTTTTTCTGGTCAGCCTCAACTCCTTTGCCGGGCCACTTCTTCTTGTGCTGATATCCATTGTTTTCGATCATGTATCATTGACAGCTCAGGCTGTTTTGGAAGGCAAACGCAACCTGAAGGCCGTCGCCTGGCTCATACTCGTTCGTTGGGGAATCTTTGCTATTGGTGCTAGTGTTGTACTCTCATTTGCTCCCAGTCTAGAAGGCTTTTGCTTCAGTTTTCTTGCAGGTGCGCTGGCGCGCTCACTTGCGGCACTCTACTTTGTTCGTAGGTACTTGAACCCATCTGCGAATCCGATCGCAAGTGGACTCATGATGACTGAGGCGGCGAGTATGGCTCTGTTGAATACCATGGTAGGCCTTTATTTTCACATCGATATGGTGATGATCCCTGAAATGGATTCATTGGCCGGAGCAGGCTTTTATAAAACTGCCTATACCATGGTCGAGGCCCTGCTTTTTATCTCGGGCGCCGTTGCAGCTGCGCTTTATCCTGTGTTCTCCAAGAATCACCTTTCATTTGAACAGAAATGGGAGAACCTGGAGGTAGGAGTGTTTCTCCTTCTGCTGCTTGCCTTTCCTATTGCCCTTTGCACGCACTTTGTCTCCGTAGACATGGTGAAGCTCATGTTTCTCAGTGGGGATCGTGGGGTGGAATTTCTTCCCGCCAGTTCCGCTCTAAATGTCCTCGTCTGGGCTTTACCAGCCATGTTTACCAATATTAACCTCGTTCGCCTCCTGTTGGGGCTTCACCGCCAGAAGATGGCCCTAGTAGGAGTAACGATCACTGCGATGACCAACATCGCACTTAATTTGTGGCTGATTCCGAAGGTCGGGTTCATGGGCGCTGCCTACGCAACGGTTGCATCCGAAAGCATTCTTACACTTTTCCTTCTTGCCTACCTGGTTTCCACAAAACACCCTATAACGCTCTGGAAGCCATTTATCCAGCCTGTCCTCACTGGATGTGTTGCCTATATTTGTGCCTGGTTTTTGCGACATCAAGCTTTATGGCTAATCGTCTTCGGAACTGCCTCGTTTTATGTTGTATTTCTCTTCGCCACCAAATCAGTTGATCTGAATATGCTCCGGAAATTTGGCAAAACCTGACAAAGTAATTATATTTTCAGGTAGCCTGTAAGCCGAGAATCCCCTTTTCGGAACATTCAGGTTGAGACTATCAGTGAATGGCGGTGGGTGATGAAAATAAAACAAACACGAGATGTTCTCGACACAGTTATCCAGTTTCACAAAAACTTAGCCAAATTCTACGATGATCTTGGCGAGTTGACACAGAGACACAAGCTGCAATTCCTCCTGAACCACATGGCTCGTCATGAAAAGCACCTAATGGCAGCGATTGAGAGATATGAAGCCAAGGCCCCAGATAAGATTCTAGATACATGGCTGCCCTTTGCTCCCACGGCACCTGATCATTTGCCATGTGAGCACCTAGCCATCAACAGTGAAATGACCGCAAATCAGGTCGTAAATATGGTCTTCGAATTTGACGCCTGCATCATCGAACTGTTTGAAAAGGTACATAAGATGGCTGAATCGGATGCGATTCGCGAGGTCTTTGGCAATTTATTGGAATTGGAGCGCAACAGTCTGAAACACTTGGCAACAGAAACGGCAGACATGGTTGCCAATTAATTTAAGGTGGCTACATGGTGCGTTCGCGTTGCCAGTCTCGGCGACTTTCGTCGCCTTGCCATTTCATGAGGCCATCTTCTAGTTGAACATTCCAGCTCTCTATGGAGCCGTTGCTCCAATGTAGGATGATTCGGCCGCTTGTCAACGTCCATCGTCCAAATCGTTCCCATCCGGGTACACTTGCCAGGGAGCCTGTGAATGCCTCAATGTTCCCAAGAGAATTGAGTGTTTCCTCGGCACTTGAGCGATTACTGACTTCACCACATTGGCCATCTGGTGCCAACGCCAGGTGTCGAACCGTCACAGAGTTGAAACCGCCGGCTGATTGAGACGATTCCGATTTCCAGATCCCAACGTACTGACGATCGATTTCAGGTTCCTCGTATTTTATGCGATTAAACATATTTGAAAGAACGGCTTCACGTTCACCCAGGGTAGCTTTTGGAGCTGCACCTAAGAGTTGAACAATATAGGGGCCAATGATCTTCGCCCAAATTTTTCCCTGAAGCTCTGTGTTGAGCTGACTATGATAGCCTTCCCAGGCCATTTTTAGCGCATTATCGCCGATATCTTCGGCACTACCTTTTCGTCGCATGCTTGGAACAATTTGGGTCATCATCTGTTCGCTACTGTTGGCGACCCGTTCGTTTTCGATGGTTGCGACACCTGCTGAAGATTCCACGACCAGCATTATGACCTCGGCTTGCATTCCATCAACTTGGCCGAAATCAGGTGGGACGAGAAAGAACGTCAGGTCATTGACGCGTTGGATCTGCCAATCTGAAGGGATGTAGCATTGGAGTCCTAATGGATGTTGGAATTGGACTAAACTGACAAGTGAGAGGCTCGCCTCTTGAGGAATCTCAGGTTCTGCTGGTGTTAGGTCTTCCAACTCGTTGACGACAGTTTCTGGAGCGGGCTTCTGGTTTTCCAGAGTGCCTTCCTGTTCGTCAGATAGGTCTTCCTTCTGCTTGGGCGTTTGCTCTGTGTTTAACTCTGATGTTGGAATGGGGGTCGGGTCCGTTTGGCTTTCATTTTTAGGTTCAGGTTGGTCTGGAGGGGCACTATCGGTTTCGGTTGTACCAGATTTCTTCTCATCTTGTTGTGTGTCCACCGGAGGCGAGGATTCCGATTGGATTGGTTGCGGTTTTGGTTGGGTTTCCAATTCTTCCAGGGTTTCTATCGGTGCTTCGCTTACTTTTTCTGTTTCTGTAATGGGAGGGGATTCGTTACGCTCTGCTTGTTTCGTTAATTGGAACGTACCGCTTTCTGTCTCCAACATGGCACTTTCGCCTTGGATACTGATAAAAATTGGAAAACGTCCGATTTCGTTGTGAAAAAAACCCTGATAGCCGTGAATGGAACGTTCAAGTTCAATTTTGAATGCCATGCCATTGTGCGTGAGGATGCCTTTTGCCTGTTTCCCTTTAATATTATTGATATTCAGCGTGATAGTTTCATTGCTCCAGATCCCTTCGATCGTTGATGAAAAGACTGGTTGAAATGTAAAAAAAAGTAAAAGAGTCCACGCGGTCAGTTTCAAATGTAACATGTCTTTTTCCCCATAAAAGGGGATCGAACCCTCACGATCCCCCTCTCCTCATGCTGCCCCCATTATTCTGGACAAAAAAAAGTGAACTGTCAAATAGGAAGAAGTTTGATTGTTTCAATGCTTTACTGGGTTCGTGCTCTGAAGCGAGTCAGGAATGCTTTTTTGGTCTTCTTATTGGAGGTTCAAAGTGTTTGAGTTAAGATATTGTAAAGGTAGAGCAGGGAGGCGTCATGGAGGAAAAGAGATCGGAAGTTTTTATTGCAAGGCAACCGATCTTTAATGAAAAAAAGCAGGTTGAAGCCTACGAACTGCTTTTTCGTTCAGGACTGAATAATGCTTTTGATCCCACAATCGATCAGGACTACGCATCTCGAAAGATGATGAGCGATGCGATTCACCTGTGGGGAATGGATGCCCTGATTGGCGGACATCGTGCCTTTGTCAACCTCACAGAAAATGTGTTTCTAAGCGATTTTCCTTTCGTGTTTGATAAAGATCGAGTTGTTTTGGAGATCCTTGAGACGGTTCGACCCACGCCGGAAGTGCTAGATCAGTGCCGGGAGCTAAAAAAACGCGGGTTCGTTCTGGCCTTGGATGATTATGAAGGGCAAAAAGAATACGAACCGTTTTTCGAGTACATAGATATTTTAAAGGTCGATTTCCTTCAGACGAATCCTGAGGAGCGATCGCGTATTGTCGACCTCTGCAAGCGAGATTCTCTCTCATTGCTCGCAGAAAAAGTTGAGGGACTTGAAGATTACCGCAAAGGGCTGACAATGGGTTACACCCTATTCCAGGGTTATTTCTTCAGTAAACCAGAGATTATGTCTGGCCGGGATATTCCATCGCAGAAATTGGGCATGTTGCAGCTTATGCAGAAGATCTATCAGCCGGATTTAGATTTTGGTGAAGTGGAACGTCTGGTGAGCCAGGATGTCGCCTTATCCTACAAATTAATGCGATTTATCAACTCGGTTAGCTTTGGTTTGAAAAAAGAGATCAAGTCGATTCGACACGCCCTGGTCTTATTGGGAGAGCGCGAAATTCGAAAATGGGTGTCCCTCATGGCACTCTCTCAAATGGGGGATGACAAACCCCATGAGCTTGTGGTTCTTTCATTGTGCCGCGCGGTTTTTTTGAAAGAGCTGGCTGGTGAAACCAAGTTCCGTCGTTCCGAAGAGGATTTGTTTTTGGCGGGGTTGTTTTCTTCCATCGACGGGTTCCTCGATCAACCGATGGACCAATTAGTGGCCAAATTACCGCTTGCAGAGCCTGTTAAAGATCTGCTCTGCGAAAAGCCATCTCCCTATTCGGACCTCTTCCATCTCATGTTGGCTTATGAAAGAGGAGATTGGAATGAGGTTTCCATACGTGCACAACGTTCCCAGATTGATGAACGGGCCATTCCGGCCAAATACCAATTTGCATTGAAGGAAGCTTCCAAGTTGGAAGGGCTCAAGTAGACGTTTGGCCTTTACCCGATCATTCTGGCTACCTTTATAAAAAATGGCCAATGGATGAACGATATTTGATGAGGGGCCAAGAGGTTTTCATCGGACAATCGATAAAAAAAGGCTCACATGTCGGCTTTCAAAGGGTAAGATGAATCAAATATCAGGCAGAGCGACAATACAGACTGCATCGAATTCTGCCATTGTTGGGGGAGCAACTTGATTCGCACATCGATCGTTCTTTTTCTGCTTTCAGTTGGATCGGCACTTTTGGGACAAGTGACGGAAATGAATTTAAACGCAGAGACAGAAACCACCAGCGATTTGGTCTCGAATACGACCTACAAGGTGAGCCTTCCAGACCCGATTTTGGCTGGACTCAAAATGAATATTCAATTGGGATCTTCACGCTTGGATGCTTTTTCGGTTGAGGTGGTGGTTGATGAGGTTCGTCAAATTGCGACCTTTCGAGATGGTGAGGCCATGGTCCCCTTCAAATTTAACCACAGCGGAACGATTGAAATCACGATCGACACCCACCATCAACAATTTGAAGTCCGGCCCATACCTCTTTGGCTCTCAGTTGTTCCTCCTCTCATTGCTATTTTCCTGGCTTTATTATTTCGTGAAGTCATCAGTTCTCTCTTTATTGGGATCTTTTCCGGATCCCTGATTATCGCAACGTATAGTAGCGGTTGGTTCTATGGCGTGTTCAATGCCTTCAAGTCTGTGATTGATGTTTATATTCTTGAAGCCCTCTACGATAAAGGTCATCTGTCGGTCATTGTGTTTTCGATGCTGATAGGCGGAATGGTTGCCGTAATCTCAAAAAACGGCGGAACGCAGGGTGTTGTGGATTTCCTTACGCGCTTCGCCCGTAGTGCTCGCTCATGCCAACTAGTTACCTGGTTACTCGGTTGCCTGATCTTCTTCGATGACTACGCCAATACCCTCATTGTCGGGAACACCATGCGACCTGTCACTGATCGATTTCGTGTTTCGAGAGAAAAGTTGAGTTACTTGGTTGATTCAACGGCGGCCCCCGTGGCAGCCATCGCCTTTGTGACCACCTGGATCGGTGCGGAACTCGGTTACATCAGTAACGGAATTGCCGAGATTCCTGCTATTAGAGACCATCAGGGACCCTACGCCATCTTTATGAACTCCCTTCAGTTCTCTTTTTACCCTGTGTTCACCCTGCTCTTCATCTTCATGTTGGTATGGAAGCGCAAGGACTTTGGCCCTATGTGGCATGCAGAGAAACGCGCACGTCAAACCGGGTTGCTGACGAGGGAACTAGAAAAGATTCAAGATGAAATAATTGACGAAGATGAACTCGATGAGCTTCAGCCGAAAGATGGGGTACAAGCCAAGATGATAAATGCTATCTTTCCAGTAGGCTGCGTGGTTCTCGGGACCATTGGCGCGCTCCTCTATACGGGATGGGATTCCGCAGTTTGGAGTGATCCTGGGCTAGGCTTATTGCGTCGACTTTCAAAAACAATTGGAAACTCAGATTCCTACACCGCTCTGCTCTGGTCCTCGCTCTCGGGTGTTACGGTGGCTGTTCTCCTGAGTGTGTCGCAACGTATTCTCAGCCTGTCTGAAGCAATTGAGGCCTGCTTGATCGGCTTCAAGACCATGCTGACTGCCGTTTCGATTTTAATACTTGCTTGGTCCTTGGCCCTCGTCACCGAGCATCTGCATACAGCGGATTTTCTCACGGGCCTGCTCTCTGGGAATCTTGCACCTGGACTCATTCCCGTGGTGACCTTTGTGTTGGCTGCTTTCGTCGCGTTCTCGACGGGTTCTTCCTGGGGGACCATGGCTATCTTGTATCCTTTGATGTTGCCTGCTGCCTGGACTCTTTCTCAGACCGCCGGTTTGGAATTCGATGTCTCCATGTCGATCTTTTATAACACGGTCTCGTGTGTCTTGGCCGGTTCCGTACTCGGAGATCATTGTTCCCCGATTTCTGATACGACGATTTTGAGTTCCTTGGCCAGTTCGTGTCACCATATCGATCATGTCCGTACGCAATTGCCATACGCTTTGACAGTGGGCGCCGTTGCCTTGTGTCTTGGAACCTTGCCAGCAGGGTTTGGTGTGCCAACATGGATCCTATTTCCCATGGGGATCCTAGTTCTTTTTTTGCTGGTCCATTTCTTTGGAAGGGAAGTGGGGGAATCCGATCATTTGGGAGCTGGTTGATCGCCGGGGTTGGCTCCTTAAATATTCGGACGAATCCGTTGACCTGACCTGAGGGGTAGAGTCTGGTCGCGGGAAGTAGGGTTTCGGGGTACAACCGTCCGAACGGCGAAGTGCAATGCTAGAAAAAGGTGCCAAAAAGTCTTGGCCATGTTGCCTCGGTCCTAAAGATAGAAAAAGGCCCCTTCGAATGCTTCGAAGGGGCTTAATGTTGCAAGGTTTGAAATTAGTTGGAACGATGATTTCTAACTCGCGTCGAAGACTGAGGCGAGACGCGAGCTGTTTGAGGCTGAGTTGAAGTGGTTCTAGTCCTGGTGCTGGTAACACGGGTGGTTGATGAGGAACGCATTGAAGAACGCGTGTTGCGCAGGGAACTCACCTGTCGGGAGGGACGGTGGGTTCGAGAGGAGAAGCGGGCTTCACTTTGATTGCGAGCAAGGCGGCGATCCCGAGGGGTGACATGCAAGGGGCGACTTGCCGAAAGGATTCGCGATGAAAGCAGTGTATGTCGAGCTGTTTGGGTTTCTCGTGGTTTGGGGGTGACCCAATAACGAGGACGTCCATCGCAGCTGAACAGCGCGGGATTGGCCATGCTTCCAAGACGAACCAGGTCATAAGCTGCAAAACTCAGGTGGATGGGTGCAGTCAAAGTGCCATAGGTGAACAGGGGTGGATATAGGAATTCTGCTGAGGTACCCCAGAGCGGATCGTAATACATGGATGCATGCCAGCCTGCCAGCACATTCCAGTCCCATTTTACGGCATTGAATCGGTTGGTCGCGAAGTGCATGTAGATTTGGAAATCGGTCCAGTTTCTGGCCTGTGCATTGAGCATTCCCGAAGTGCGGAACAGGTCCATTTTCAAGAAGAACTTGTTGCCGTCGATGAAATCCGCCGCTCGATAGAAGGGATGGATGTAGGATACTTTTTGCCAGTTGAGGGTTCCATCTGAAGCCGTGTGTGCCAGATAAGGTGACATGAGTGATACGTTGGAGAAGACCTTCAGGCGGCGAAGCGTCAGCGACCAATCGGCTTTGCGTTGTGCTTGCCAGGCGAGCAAGGCAGAAGGTTGGGCTTGCGAGAGGATTTCAATTCGTGAGTTGCGCTTTTTCTCAGCCAGAATCTTGGGGCTTGCACCTTCCACAACTGAAATCGTAACGTTCTTTTTACCGGGCTTGGGTTTAGAAATCGCATAGATGCAGTTTGCTGCGAGCCTTACTTGTCCCGATGAAGTAGCTAAAGTGATGGGTTGTTCAACCTGAACGATTGCGGATCCCGAACCAAGAAAGAACACGGTTTTGTCGCCCTGGGGATCAAATGATTCGAAATGGAAACGGGAGTTTTCCCCGAGCCAGTAGATGTTCTGGTGAAGGTCCAGGAATTCAATTCGCTGGTTCTGTGTGTTTAAGGGGGCGCCGAGCATAATCAACACATCGAGATCTAACCTGGAATCTGCATCTGAAACCGGGATGGATGGATCGGTGAATCGGATGCGGCCGACTGCCTCCTGGGAAGAATTGGCCCCAAACACGAATAGGGGCGTAATGAGCATAAGAATCGATAAG
>Ga0070729_10003465_pt1 | contig 18312 bp, 17 predicted proteins | sample tdDd472_FD_66725 | JGI IMG/M metagenome (GOLD analysis project Ga0070729, IMG submission 66725) | Marine sediment microbial communities from the Atlantic coast under amendment with organic carbon and nitrate - tdDd47.2 | ecosystem: Environmental > Aquatic > Marine > Coastal > Sediment | place... | reverse complement strand
CTCGGCACCACGATACACCTCATCACTCAAAATCCAAGCCTCATTTTTACTAGCAATGGCTTTGATGCGGGCTTGCTCCGCAGTAGTAAGTGTAGCGCCCGTGGGGTTATTGGGATTACAGATGACGATTAATTTCGTGTTGGGAGTGACCAGCTGATCCAATTCTTCTAGGTCGGGTGCCCAATTGGTTTCTTCTCGGAGGTGAAAGGCTTTGACCTGACAACCCATTTCAGTAGCGATCCCCCAAATCTGCATATAATTGGGGATCATCATGACTACCTCATCGCCTTTTTTTAGGAGACTGCGGCAGGCTACAAAATTGGCTTCGGAAGACCCATTGGTGACCAAGACGTTATCGCTCGTACAATGATTATATAATTGGCCGATAGTTTCTCGCAAGGGAATGGAGCCATTGGTTTGGCCGTAGCCTAGTACGGTATTCGTAATGTCGTGGAGTTCTGTTGGGCTTAAAAGTTCTTGTAAGCTGAAAGGATGGAAGCCACTTTCAGTTAGGTTATATTCTACTGTATTTTCGTAGACGGATTGAAGGCGTTCAAGTAAGAAAGGTTGAATGTTCATAGATTGGATGAATTGATGTGATCAAAAATAGCCTGAGAAATCATCAGGTCTTGCACGGCTACACCGGTCAGATCGGCGATGGTAATTTGCTTTTCGTTGGTTCGTCCTAGTTCAGGATCGGCCAGTATTTGGCCCAATTCAAGGACCTGATCTCGTTGTACAAATCCCGCTTGGACGGCTTGATAAATCTCGCCCCTAGATTCACTTTGTGCGACACTATCCACGACTAAGACATCGGCATTTCCGACCAATTGTGGTGCTAATTCTGCCTTGTCACTCGTATCTGCCCCAATGGCGGTGATGTGTGTGCCGGCCTGCACCCAATCGGCCTGAATGAGCGGCGAAACGGAAGGGGTAGTAGTGACAATCAACTGGCATCTTTCACAGAGTAGGGCGAGCGAATCTGTCCACCGAGCGGCCTGACCTTTGCTTTGTAGCTCCAGTGCGAGTTGTTCGGCTTTCGCTATATCCCTGTTCCAGATAATGACCTCTTCTAGCGAGAAGAATTGTTGATGGTAAGCCGTTTGCAAGCGCGCTTGGATGCCAGCCCCGACAATTCCTAATCGGCGAACTCCTTTGGAGGCTAAGGCCTGACTAGCCAAGGCTCCTGCTACGGCAGTTCGAATATCGGTTAAGCGACCTTCGTCTAGTAGAATAGCGAGGAGGGTGCCATTTTGTTTATCGAAGAGGAGATTGAGCCCTTGACTGGAAGGCAGGCCCAGACTTGGGTTCTGGTAAAAGCCAGCAGCTATTTTTACCACATAGTAGGGCGCTGATTTAAGGTAACCGTATTTGATATGGACCTCACCGGGAGGTTGCTGGAAAAGCATTTCTCCTACAGGAGGAATCACGGCTTCTCCTTTAGCGTAAGCTTGAAATCCCAGGCTAATAGCATTGAAAATAGCTATTTCTGGTAGTACCGATTCTATGGTATTCAATGAAATAATAGCAGGAATGGGGACTTTTTTTTGCATAGGATATCCTTTAGTGTGACTAAAAGATAGGGTATGCAGTAACACAAAGGTTATTAACTACAAGAAACCTGATCCATCATTTCCAGTTTCTTCCCTATGTCGAAACGATGACCGTGGCATGGCTTCCTCCTGGCCTAAAGATAAAAAACGATTTCCAAATAGTGGCCATTTTCTATTACCGATCAAAAAGGATTGGACTAGCATTTCCCCCATCAAAAAAGGGATAGCGTATATCGGTGAGAAAAAGTCCATGCGGTGCGACACTTAGGCTTTTCGGTAGTCTTTGTTGGGTGTCCATCGCTTGTTTTACTTGATCCAAGGTGATTTTGCCTGTTCCGATATTCAAACACATACCCACAATTAGACGAACCATACCCCGTAAAAAGCGATCAGCTGCAATATGAAAAATGAGCTTTTTATCTGATGCAATTACTTCCCATTCTGCTCGCTGCAATTGACAAATCATGGTCTTCACGTCGGTATTACTCTTACAGAAGGGAAAGAATTCAGCATAAGACAAAAGCAGTAGTGCCGCCGCCTGCATCTTGTCGAGCGAGAGTGATGCCGCAAAGGGATAATAATAGCAGGTCTCCTTAGCAAATGGATTTTTTTGAAAACCTAAGTGGTATTCATAAGCGCGGTGGGTGGCATCGAAGCGCGCGTGTGCTTCTGCTTCCATTTCCCAGAAGCGATAGATGACGATATCTGGACCAATAAATTTATTGATGCGGCGATCAAAACCCCGTGGAAATGAACCTTCAAAATCGAAGTGCATGAAGTACTGTTTAGCATGCACGCCGGTATCCGTCCTGCCACAGCCTGTGATGGCAATGGGTTGATTGAGAATAGTGGAAAAGGCATCTTCCAAGGTGGATTGTACACTCACTTGCCGGGGCTGCCGCTGCCAGCCAAAAAAACGAGTGCCGTTATAAGCCAATTCTGCAAAATACCTCATGCCATCACTTTCTTTTCGTTGGGGCAAAGCTAAGGAATAATTGATAACCTCAATCAATCCTAATGCAAATAAGAAACGCCCTGCAAATTTACTTTGCAAGGCGTTCTATTTATTTTATAGGGCAAGAAATTATGCCGCTTTCAGTGCAGTTAATTTAGATCGACTCATTTTCTCCTCCGCATAAGCCCGCGTAATATCAAACTCTTTTATCTCCTTCTGAGAAGGTAAGTCAAACATTGCGTCAGTCATAATAGCTTCGCAAATAGAGCGTAAGCCACGAGCACCTAATTGGAATTCCAAGGCCTTTTCAGCGATGAAGTCTAGCGCATCATCTTCAAAAGACAAGGCTATTCCCTCTAGGTCAAATAGCTTGGTGTATTGTTTAACCAGTGAGTTTTTAGGTTCGGTTAAAATACGTTTGAGCGCATCTAGATCCAATGGATTTAGGTAAGTCAATACCGGCAAGCGACCAATCAATTCAGGAATCAATCCAAATCGCTTCAGGTCTTGGTGGCTGACGTACTGTAGCAAATTGTCCTTGTCATAGGCTTTAGAAACGTCATCTTCAGATTTGAAACCAATCACCTGTGTATTGACTCGACGGGCTATGTTACGTTCAATGCCGTCAAAAGCACCGCCACAGATAAACAGAATGTTAGAAGTATTTACTTTAACCAATTTCTGTTCTGGATGCTTTCGTCCGCCCTGCGGAGGAACATTCACATCTGTGCCTTCGAGCATCTTGAGCATGGCCTGTTGTACGCCTTCCCCTGATACATCTCTGGTAATAGACGGATTATCACTTTTGCGTGCAATCTTATCGATTTCATCAATATAAACGATACCTTTTTCGGCAGAAGCTACATCATAGTCACATACTTGTAGCAGTCGACTAAGAATGCTTTCTACATCTTCACCCACATAACCTGCTTCTGTAAAAACGGTGGCATCTACAATTGAAAAGGGCACGTTTAAGAACTTGGCAATTGTTTTGGCCAATAAGGTTTTACCCGTGCCCGTTTGTCCTACGAAAAGGATGTTGGATTTTTCAATCTCCACATCATCAGACTTCATCGGTTGCCTCAATCGCTTATAGTGGTTATATACCGCGACAGAAAGCACCTTTTTGGCATCATCCTGACCAATCACGTACTGATCCAAATGCTGTTTGATATCCATCGGCGTTACCGTCTCTGGAAGCATGAAGGAATTGGTACTTTCCTGTTTACCATTATTGCCGTACAATTCTTCCTCAATAATCTCTCCGGCTTGCTCTACACAAACTTCACAAATATGTCCTTCTATACCTGCAATCAGGATTAACGCTTCAGATTTATCTCTTCCACAAAAAGAACAACGATAATTTTGTTTACTTTTTCGCATACCTCGACTACTTCTTTGATGATAAAGTTAAACAAAAACACCACAAAACCTACTGACTTTGTGGTGTTCTTATGGTGAGATAGACTACTAATCAGCCTTTTTTGGATTATTTCTATCCAATACTTCGTCAATTAGGCCATACGCTTTAGATTCTTCCGCGGTCATCCAATTGTCTCGCTCACAATCCTCTTGAATCTTGTCGTAAGATTGACCCGTGTGATTGGCCAAAATATCGTATAAAGCTTTTTGTTGCTCTTTGATCAGGTTGTAGTAGATTTCCATGTCTGTTACCTGGCCTTGCATGCCACCTAATGGTTGGTGAATCATTACTCGGCTATGGTACAAACAGGTTCTTTTCCCTTTCGTTCCGGCAGCCAAAAGTACAGCGCCCATAGAAGCCGCCAAACCAGTACAGATCGTTCCTACGTCTGGAGAAACATACTGCATCGTATCATAAATACCCAATCCGGAAATAACCGAACCACCTGGGCTATTAATAAACATCTGTACATCGCGCTTAGGGTCAGTAGATTCCAAGAAAAGTAGTTGTGCTTGAATTACATTGGCAACATAATCATTTACAGGAACACCCATAAAAATGATACGGTCCATCATCAAACGTGAAAATACATCTAGGCCAACAATGTTCATCTGCCGCTCCTCAATCACATTTGGCGTAAAACCTTGTATATTCGGATAATTTACAGTCGATTGTCCAGCATATTTTTCTAAGTGCATGCTACTCATACCAAGGTGCTTGGTAGCATACTTCATAAATTCATCTTTGTGGAACATGTAATGCTGTTTTATTGAGTTCAGTTAACTAAAATGTCATTGTTTATAACACCTAAGTGCGCTGGCGGTTGACTTATTTACAAAATATATAATTATTTTTTGCGATTGAGTCTTACCGGGCCTACTCCTCTTCTCCCAACTGGGCCGCTTGTTCGGCAGCTCTTTCTTCTTCAATCTTCTGAATGACAGCTTGGAAGTCCTCGATGCTAATCGACTTGTCGGTGACGGCCACTTTTTCCACTACTGCTTCAAAGAATTTATTGGAAGAAACTTCTTCGTAGATTTCGTTGACTTGCTTCTCGTCCTGTAGCATCCGCTCTGCCATACTCTCGACCATGCTCTCCATATCAGGCGTTATACCAGCACCACCGAAATATCCACGAATCTTGTTCTTAAAGGTTTCTTTCACTTCTTCCGGAGAAACCTCGATTTCGAATGATTTATTCAATTTAGATCGGATGAGGGTCCAACGTAGGTTATCTGCAAAAGCAGGAAACTCTTTCTCCAAAACTTCTGACGATACATTTTCATTACTCATCGCCAACCATCTTTTCAAGAAATCCTCAGGTAAGGCTAGTTTATTACTATCTAATAGCCGCTGTTGGATATCACGGAATAACAAAGCTTCCGCTTGAGAATCGTATGTCTTCGACATGTTCTCGCTCAATTTCGCTTTGAATTCTTCTTCTGTACTCACTTCCTCTGGGCCAAATACCTTGTCAAAGAAATCTTGATTTAGCTCTGCTTTGTTTACTCGGCTAACCTTGGTGATTTCTGCTTGGAACTGATCTCCCACAGCTATCTCTTCCGCTTCTTCTTCTTCTTCTTCCCCTTCTAAGCCTAAGAAGTACTTTCTGACATATTTATCGGTCGTATCTTTTTCCAACTGAAATGGATTGAGCTTCAACTCGTCACCCAATTTCAGTTTAAGTACGGCGGCCTTCATGTCATCTTCCATTCGCTCTACCAAGACACCAAACTCATGGGTAATGCCGCCTTCTTTGGGAGCATCTCCCTCCAGTTCAATTATATCGAAAGTGACAATATCTTTTTCTTCAATGCCATCCTCTGGAAATACTTGGTCTCCATTTCGTTGCAGCAAGTTTTGCACTTCCTCCTCTACCATTTCCGCTGGAATCTCAACCGCATACTTCTCATAGGTCTCACTATCCAAGCCTTCCACTTCGAAGGTAGGCGCCAGGCCAATATCGAATTTGAAAGTATAATCCTGCAAATCTTTTACATCAAACTCTACAGGCGCTTGCGTGTCTGAAGGAATAGGTTGACCCAAAATTTCGACTGGATCATTGACCATAAAATCAGTGAGCTGCTCTTGTAGCATTTTATTGATGATCTCTCCCAATACCGCCTTGCCGAACATCTTCTTTAGTACGCCAGTAGGCGTTTTACCTTGTCGGAAACCCTTGATGCGGGCATCTTTTCGATATTTTCTGAGTTCCGTGTTAAAAAGAGGAAGGTAGTCGTCTTTAGGAATAGATACCGTTAACACGGCATTTAAATTGTCAATGTCTTCTCTGACAACTTGTGGCATAATAATCTATTTGAAATTTAAACCTACGGGATTGGTCTATAAAGGTGGGTGCTGGTAAGTTTTCGGCTATTGGTGATTGTTCACCGATTATTGGTATGTACGATGAAATAGAGCGTTAAAACCAAGAATCTGAAATGAAAAGCAAATAACGAATAACATCTTACCCTTACCTAATACCCCAATAACTGAAAACCAATGCCTTAAAAAATGTCAAGATGGAGGGATTACCCGATGAGATGATTCGCTGTCAGGATAAATTACAACCAACCTCCAGTAAAATGTGTGCGGGTGGAGGGACTCGAACCCCCACGCCTTGCGGCACTAGATCCTAAGTCTAGCGCGTCTACCAATTTCGCCACACCCGCAAACGCTAATGAAGCTTACTCACGTACTTCAACAAGCACGTAAATTACATTTGTATTCAAAACAGCATATGAATGCAAAAATGTCGCTTCCGTCAAAAGCGATGCAAAGATAAAATCTTTTTTAAAAAAACAATCTTTTCTATACATTTTTTACATTCAAAATAATAATTCGTCAGAACAGCTCTGATGCTTGCTGTCGCTTGGCGACGAAGATAGGCTTGTTTTAGACATTACCTAAGAATTACTTGTCTTATAAACTGCAGTCTACGGATATTTTTTATTAGATTTGTATAAGGCGGTATTAAGATCAACTAACTTAGGTTTGGCCATTTAAAATTCTCAGAGAAGGTGAAATATTTTATCCGATAAGAAAGGCAATTATAGATTTCCTGACTTCGGCTTGTGATAGACACTGACTCCTTGATAGTGAAGTGTTTGCAAGAAGAAAAATGCTGAAAAACTTAGCCTCTTCACTGCTAATCTTAATCCTCATCCAACATCCTTTTGGAACGAAAATCTGCTAGGGCAACTACAACAAGTTTCTGTAAAACGAACACCGTGACAGACAACTGAGATGCAGTCCAAGTAGGAACGAACACCCTGTACTGGCATAAGTTTTGATAATATTAATGAAGAAGCATCAATAACGGTAATGATTATGGCCGAGGTACTTACGATACAAGAAGAGGAATTGCAGCTGATCGAAGCAGCTTACAAGGATATGGTGGAATCCATCAAATCAGAAATGGAAGAAGTGGATTTGCAAAATATCCGGAAGGCATACGAATTGGCATTACATGCACATCAAAAACAAAGACGAAAGTCGGGAGAACCCTATATCTTCCATCCGATAGCAGTAGCCACTATCGCCGCTGCCGAAATTGGCCTAGGGCCAACAGCTATAATCAGTGCTTTATTACATGACGTAGTTGAAGATACGGAGGTTACTTTGAATGAAATTCGAGAAATTTTTGGAAGTAGAATTTCTAAAATTGTAGATGGATTAACCAAATTGGATTCTGCCTATAATGCCGAAAGCCCACAGGCCGAGAATTTTAAGAAAGTACTCAGCACACTCGTTGACGATGTGAGGGTGGCCTTAATTAAAATGGCGGATCGCCTCCACAATATGCGTACGTTGGGGTCGATGCCGCGACATAAGCAGTTGAAGATTGCCGCTGAGACGAGTTATATCTATGCACCCCTCGCTCATCGTTTGGGCTTGTATTCCTTCAAAACGGAATTCCTCGACCTTTGTATGAAGGTCACGGATCCCACTAATTACCACGGAATTGCTAAAAAGCTGGCTGAAACTAAACGGTCCAGAGAGTCTTATATTGACGAATTTATTCAACCCCTGCGAGATGAGTTAAATGAACTCAAGGTGCCTTACCGGATCATCGGTCGCCCCAAGTCCATCTATTCGATTTATAATAAGATTAAAAATAAACAAGTTCCCTTTGAAGAGATTTATGACCTCTTTGCTGTACGGATTATCCTAGACGTTCGACCAGAACGTGAAAAAATGATCTGCTGGCAGACTTATTCTATCGTCACAGACGTGCACGTGCCCATCCCAGAGCGATTGAAAGACTGGGTTTCTACACCAAAGAGTAATGGGTATGAGTCGCTGCATACGACCGTGATTGGACCGGGAGGACGCTATGTGGAAGTCCAGATCAGAACGGAGCGGATGAATGAAATTGCTGAGCGAGGATTTGCAGCACATTGGAAGTATAAAGGGGTGTCCAGGCAGCCAGATGTTTATGAGCGATGGCTGGATAACGTTCGCGAAATTTTGGACGATCCCAATAGTGATGCCGTAGAGTTTTTGGGGGATTTCAGAGCCAATAACCTCTTCAATGAGGAGGTTTTTGTCTTTACTCCTAAAGGGGATATGAAAATCTTGCCTAAGGGCTCCACAGCGCTAGATTTTGCCTTCAATATTCACACTGACATAGGTTACCATTGCACGGCGATCAAGGTCAACAACCGGCTGGTTCCGATGGGCTATAAGCTCAAAAATGGGGATCAAATAGCGATTACCACCAACAAATCACAGAAGCCTAGTGAAAGTTGGTTGAAGATGGTGATTACCGGTAAAGCGAGATCCAAGATTCGCTACGCCATGAAAGATGAGCAGCGCAAAAAAGGAGAACTGGGCAAAGAAGCTTTGGAACGCAAATTTAAGCACCTCAAAGTAGATTTTGAAGAGAGCGTAGAAATCTTGGTTAAGTTTCTAAGGTTGCCCTCTAGGGTAGAATTATATTATCGTATTGCGACCGGCGCTACCTCCATACCTGAAATCTTTAAGAAGTTTCAGGTGATGGGACATAAGTTGATCGAGAAAGAATATCAAACGGAAGTCGAGGTGGAGCCTGCTACCGCTAAACCCGCTAGCTCCCGCAGATCGCCGAAGAAGATAGACAATACTCCGCGCCTGATGATTAATGGGGAGCCGGGAGATCGATTCAATTATACCTTTGCTAACTGTTGCAATCCAGTGCAAGGAGATCATATCTTCGCCTACCTTACGGCTACTGCCGGATTAAAGATACATCGGTCTACTTGCCCCAATGCAGCCAACTTGATGACTAATTATGGTTATCGAGTGATGAAGGCAGATTGGATGAATACTACCAATAATACCTTTGTGGCCGATCTCAAAATCACCGGTATCGATGATGGACCTGGGGTGATTGAACGCCTTTCACACGAAATTTCCAACAAGCTGAGTTTGAATATCCGATCTTTCTCCATATCCGGCTATGAAGGTTACTTTAAAGGCAAAATCAGTCTACTAGTAGCCAATACGGATCAATTAAATTTAGCGATTCAGGCCTTAAAGAACTTAGATAGCATTTCTACTGTTTCCAGAATAGAGTAGGACTATACCTAAAAGGATTCTGAGTAGTCATGGCTGTTCATAGCGTATATTTTCTTACCTTTGGATGCCTTCTGCCATTGCACTTAATTGTTAAACACTTTAGCAGCAAGACTTATGCGGGAAGATATCATAAAAGAAGTAAAGAATATTTTCTCTTCACATTTGGAGAGCAACAGTTTGCGCAAAACGCCTGAACGCTATGCTATCCTCGAGGAGATTTATAAGCGGGATGACCATTTCGATGCGGAGGCGCTGTATATTCATATGAAAAACCAGAACTACCGGGTTAGTCGGGCCACAGTTTACAATACCTTGGAATTGTTGGTCAATTGCGACTTGGTTAAAAAACACCAATTCGGTAAGAATCTGGCTCAGTATGAAAAGTCTTATGGCTACAAACAACATGATCACTTGATTTGTGTCGATTGTGGTAAAGTGCTGGAATTCTGCGATCCTAGAATTCAGCAGATCAAAAGTATGATGGGAGACTTGCTCAAGTTTAAGATTACACACCATTCGCTCAACTTGTATGGTCAATGTAATGGAGCCTGCCCGAAAACAATTGAGAAGAAAGGGACACTGGAAGAAGTCGCTGACTAAATTGCAATTCGTTATCGCCTGTTATTTCATATGAACAACTACCATTTCAAAACAATTGATGATATCCAAATCATTGGAGTAGGAGATTTGCTCAGTGAATTTGTAGTGAAAGAAATTCTATCTGCCACACAAGCAAAAATTGATAAAGGTTTTTCTAACTTTGCAGTCGACCTTTCAGAAATGCAGGTCATGAATAGCGTAGGTCTCAATTTTTTAATCTTATTGAAGAAGAGGGCGAGTGGAGTAGGCGGGCAGGTGGCCATTGTCAAAGCACCACCAAAGGTATTACACCTGCTAGTCGTTACTAAATTGAAGCCGCTGTTTTTTCTAACAGATACCGTCGCTGAAGCGATAGATTGCTTATTAAATGCAGAGCCGCTTGAAGCTGTAAGTTAATTATCATCATGAATACGTGTAGTCCTACACACTCCATGACTAGCCAAATAAAAACCTAATAGATGGCAACATCTATTAGGTTTTTATAATTTAAAACATAGGTTATCTCAGCCTTATGCTACTTATAGATGACCAGCTAAAAATAATAATTTGTATGGCAGTAGATGTTATACTCGGATTGCAATGGGGAGATGAAGGAAAGGGCAAAATCGTCGATTACCTCGCACCCAATTACGATATAGTTGCTCGCTTTCAAGGTGGCCCCAATGCGGGACATACCTTGAAGTTTGATGGTAAAAAGTTTGTTCTTCATACCGTCCCCTCAGGGATTTTTCGGGAGGATTTACTCAATTTGATTGGCAATGGTGTGGTGATTGACCCCATCACCCTCGAAAAAGAACTTCTTGCCTTAGAAGACACAGGCGTGGCCTATAAAGAACGCCTCTTGGTGGCTCGCAAAGCCCACTTGATTTTACCTACCCATCGCTACTTGGATGCTGCCTCTGAAAATGCAAAAGGAAAGGCCAAGATAGGCTCCACCTTGAAAGGAATTGGGCCAACGTACATGGATAAGACGGGGCGTAACGGTTTACGGGTAGGAGATATCGAGCGTCCTGGGTTCTTGGATAAATACAATGCACTCAAAGAAAAACATCTGCATCTTATTCAGCTCTATCCAGCTATTGAATTTGACTTGGAAGGGGAAGAAAAGAAATGGATGGCAAGCTTAGAGAGATTGCGTCAGCTGCAAATGGTGGAAGGAGAATACTACCTCAATGATTTGATCAAATCGGGTAAAAAAGTACTGGCAGAAGGAGCGCAAGGCACCATGCTGGATATCGATTTTGGTACCTATCCCTATGTTACTTCTTCTAATACGATTACTGCTGGTGTTTGCACCGGTTTGGGCATTGCACCCCATCATATTAGCGAAGTAATTGGTATCACCAAGGCTTACTGTACTCGGGTAGGTTCAGGTCCTTTTCCGACAGAGCTAGAGGATGAAGATGGCGAGTTTTTGCGGAAGGAAGGAGCCGAATTTGGTGCGACAACGGGGCGGCCCCGACGTTGTGGCTGGATCGATCTTCCTCAATTGAAGTACACTGCTTTGCTCAATGGTGTTACCCAGTTAGTAGTGACCAAGGTAGATGTGTTGAACAAATTTAAGGCCATTAAACTAGCTACTAAATATTCGATTGACGGGGCTGAGACCCAAGAACTACCATTCGATATTTGTGATATTACCATTAGCCCGATTTATGAATCGCATCCGGGCTGGGAAAAATCTTTAGACGATATCACCGCTTATGAGGATCTTCCCGAAGCGGTTCATACCTACATAGCTCGTTTGGAGGACTACTTAGAGACGCCAGTTTCGATGGTGTCTACCGGCCCCGAACGCCGAAAATTAATCCTTAAAGAAGCAACGGCAGCGGTATAATGCCCACTGCCATAACATTAGAAGAGGCTCAAAACGCGCTACAACAGCGTGTTTTGAGACTCGTTCAACCTTCTGTTGAAGAGTGGCAGGCTTTTGCCCAGGCTTGGCAGCTGAAATCCTATGAAAAACAAGCCTTTCTCACCCAAGAAGGCGAAGTAGAACGCGATTTCTATTTTGTCCTGGAAGGTATTCAGCGCCTGTTTTTCCTTACGCCCAAAGGCCAGGAACATATTCTTGGCTTTAGTTACACCGGCGATTTTTCAGGAGCCGCTGACTCTTTCCTCACCCGAAAACCTTCCAATTACTACTTGCAAGCTTTATCACCTACCCAAATGTTATCTATTGACTATGAATCGCTACATGATTTATTTGATCGATATAAGATTTGGGAACGTTGGGGGCGCCTCTTTTTTACGCAGGTGCTGATAGGCAGAAATCAGCGTGATATAGAAATGTTGACTTGCTCAGCAGAGACCCGTTTCCGGCTTTTCATGCAAAGACAACCTGCTATTCTACAAGATGTTCCACAAAAGTATTTGGCTTCTTACTTGGGTATGACTCCTGAGACCTTCAGTCGCTTGCGCCGGAAATAATTTCTGGCTGCTACGCCCTGTTTTCTTGATCTAAATCAATGCAATCCTCTTTGCTTCCCTTTAACTTTGTATAAAAAAAATACAATGGCCGTAATCAAAAATGAAAACTTATTGCCCGACTTAGTCAGACAAGCGAAGCAATTAGATCAAGACTTAAGCACTTTCATAGCTTCAAAAAATAAGGCACTATTACTTCAACGTCCTCAGGCAGATAAATGGAGCTTCCTGGATTGTATCGCACACCTCAATCAAACCTATGACCTTTATTTACCGCGAATTGAAGCTGCGATCCAACAAAATGCCACCCGCTATGGGACTTCTTATCGTCCTGGACTATTCGGCAATATGATGACCAATAGTATGAGTCCCAAAGACGGTCGGATCAAGATGAAAACTAAAACATTCAAGCCATTTGTCCCACAAACTATCGGGAAAGGGCAGGCGGAAATTGTTGATACCTTCCTGGCTCACCAGAAACATTTTGTTGAACTCATGGAAAAGGCGAAGCCCTTAGACTTAGGGAAAATTAAGTTGAATTCGGCAATAGGCCCGATATTGCGCTTTAAACTGGGCGATTGCTTTCGATTTCTTAGCGGACATAATCAACGTCATTGGCTCCAAGCACAAAATGCTTATGCAAGGGTCTCTGAGCAAGATACCTATTTGTCAATTCAGCCTTCTTCATAAGAAAAGCTAATCTCGGCAGTAAAAAAAGAGCTTAGCTTGGAACACCTGGCCGACAATCTTGTTTAAATGGCTATGGATGTACAAAGTAATACCAACAAACATTTAGTATTGGCCGATATCATGGCGATGGATCGTTTTCCTAGAATGCACCTGATGAATACTATTTCGGGGATAAAAGGTGCCCACCTTTTAGGAACACTTGGGCATCGTGGTGCGGCCAACCTGGGAGTGTTCAGTTCTATTGTACATATTGGTGCCAATCCGCCGCACCTCGGGTTTATCCTGCGGCCCTTGACGGTACCTCGAGACACCTATCACCATATCAAAGCCACAGGTTTTTTCACCCTCAATTCTGTTCATCCTAGCTTTCTAGACAAAGCACATCAAACCTCAGCCAATTATCCAAACGGGGTGTCAGAATTTGATGAAGTGGGTTTAACCCCTTTCTATACGAATATACAAGCTGCTCCCTACGTCGCAGAAAGCCCGATCAAAATCGGACTAGAATGGGTAGAGGAACATCATATAAAGGCCAATGGGACACTCCTCATCGTTGGGAAGGTAGTTGAAGTCATTTTTCCTGAAACGGCCATGGCTCCTACTGGCCATATCTTGCATGAACAGTTGAACACCATGGCAGTTAGTGGCTTAGATACTTATTACGAAGTAGGTCAAAAGAAACAATTAAGCTATGCTAGAGTGCCTAAAAAATAAGCACGATGAATAAGCTATTTTGTCTAAGGAAATAGGTCTAATTCACACCTTATCCTCCCACCGTTTTCTTAGGTATAAAAATAATGGGTAGAAGTAGGGACTGAAGGATTGTAATCACAACAGCGATTTCATCCGTGGTACCATGTGGTTCTCCCGTGGCAAAAAGCAAGGCCTGTATGGGGAGTGGCGATAAAATAATCCAAGCAGCTAAACGATTGCTTTTTCCCCAGGGAGTTTCGGTAGGAGAGAGTGTTTTGTCCTTTCGAATTACTAAGATTAATAAGACTAAGGCGAGCAGTGCAATTGGTGTGATTACGGCAGCCAAGGAAACGTGTACGTCTAGGGTATCGCCATGAAACATGATATCACCATTGACTAACAACTCAAATAAGACCTGTGACACCGTAATAAAGAGCTGCCTTCCAATTGCCTCTCCATGCGCTTTAAGCTAGTCCTGAATAGCGTCTTTTTCAGCTGATTCTCTTCCTGATGATAGATGGCCACATAATTATCTTGAGCCTCCAATAGCAATAAGTAATCTTGTTGGACAAATAATTTGTCTTTCCCATTTTCAGCGGTCAAGCAAATCAATGCAGCGTCTCCCGCAAAAGATTGAGGTTGCCGCTTCAAAAAGTCCACTTCCTTTTTCACCTGGCGTTGATTGAAGTACAAAACAATACCGGTCACTGGAATACTGGTCATAGATCCAATGTCTCTAATAAACCCAAAGTAACTTCTCCAAGACCAATCGTGAAAATTTCCCAGGACGTTGTAAGTAAGATAAGTAGTTGTACTGAGGAAAATCAGCAATAGCAGTAAACGTAAGGCAAAGTGATAACGGGTATTGGCTTTGAAAAAAAGGGGATGAAGTATAAACTCATAAGCGGTCATTGCTATGATATTCACGACCATAAAAGCACCTACTCCTATTAGTAACTCCATTTGAAGTGCTTGGGTAGGGTCATAGTTGTTGACCCCAAAAGGTTGGAAAAAGAGCAAGAAAAAAGCACAATAAATATTAACCAACCAGATGAATAACCACTTATCTCGTTTGTTATTGAGAAAAGGAACGGGATATTTCCACGCTTGCGTAGCATTGTTCAGTCTAAAGGTCATAATCAACGGATTGAAGGCAGTTCGGTATTTTCCAAACACTTCTATCTCAGTATAGCCTTTTTTCAAAAAAAGGGGCTGATTATTTCGACAGAAGTCCTGTAAGTCAGGAAGAGTGTAAACCCTAGCACTTAGTATCGTGAATCTTGCTTACTTTTAGGATATCCCTTGAAGTGTAAGCATGGAGATATTCAAAACTAAAAAATGGCAGCACCAATAAAAGCAGCAGTAGTACAGGCCGCAGCAATCTTGTTTGATAAGAAAGCCTGTTTAGATAAAGTAGAAACGTACACCCAAGAAGCCGCTGAGGCAGGCGCTAATCTTGTACTCTTCCCAGAAGCATTCATTCCCGCCTATCCTCGGGGGCTTAGCTTCGGTACTGTCGTGGGCAGCCGCCAGGACTGGGGGCGAGACCATTGGTTATTGTATTGGGAGAATGCCCTAGAAATGCCCGGGCCCGATGTAGATAGGCTGGGAGATATTGCGCAAAAAAATGGTGTTTTTCTTGTAATCGGCGTGGTAGAACGAGAAGCATCCGAAGGAACGCTATACTGCAGTATGTTGTATTTTAATCCCGACGGAGCATTGGTACATCGGCATCGGAAATTGAAACCTACCGGTACCGAACGGCTCATTTGGGGAGAGGGTAGGGGCGATGACCTGCAGGTACTAAGCACTCCTTTTGGACAATTAGGTGGGCTAATATGTTGGGAGAATTACATGCCGCTGGCCCGCATGGCCCTTTATGAACAAAACGTAGAGATCTATTTAGCTCCGACAGCCGATCAGCGAGACAGTTGGCAAGCTACCATGGTGCACATCGCCCATGAAGGTCGCTGCTTTGTGTTGGCTAGTAATCAGTATGTGCATAAAGATATGTACCCCGCAAAGTTTCAAGAAGAATTAGCCACTGCTCCTCCAATTATGTCCAGAGGGGGAAGTGTCATCTTATCTCCTTTGGGCGAAGTATTGGCAGGCCCACTTTGGGATCAAGAAGGTATTTTATACGCAGATATCGATGTCAAAGCCTGCGCACGAGCCAAGCTTGATTTTGATGTGTGTGGTCATTATGCCCGCCCAGATGTTTTTGATTTTGCTTGGAAAAAGGAGGCGTAAGTCAAAATGTAGCCGCCAGTTTATTGGCGAGGCTTAAAAGTTAAGGTGTGAAGTCGTGAAGTCGTAAGTCGTGAAGTCGAGCCGTGACACTTGCTGGGACTGGGAATGGTTCACCATCAGGAGAGGGCAAGCGGTTTCAGGAACGTACAATTATTCATTACCCATTATCAATTATCAATTATTCATTACTCATTATCAATTATTCATCACCCATTGCAGAGCTTAAGAAAACTTATTATCTTAGCTATCTGTTTATTTAGAATGGAACTATTATTGGAAATTTAAAATTGTTCATTCAGTATTTTCAGATTAAGCGCTTTACTGATTTCTAAATCAATTAAAAATTATGAGTAAAAGAAGAAGAGGTTTAATGGAATCTCGAAACCCGATCATGAATGAGAATGCTTTCAGGAAAGCGTCCTCAAACAATACAGCTCTAGATTCCGATATGATTAGCGTAGCTGGTGATCGAATGACGGTATCAGGTGCGGTGAACAAAACACTAATCTTATCAGCTATTATGCTACTCACCGCCTTATGGGGATGGTCTTCACCTAGCCCCTTAATGATGTGGGGTGGAGCAATTGGCGGTTTTGTCGTTGTATTATTTGCTTCTTTCCGTCCGCATTTATCAGCGACACTTGCGCCTATTTATGCGGCCTTAGAAGGTTTGTTTGTCGGTAGTATCTCCGCTATCTATGCCTCCTTGTATGATGGTATTATTTTTCAAGCGGTTACCTTGACATTAGGTGTCTTATTTGCTATGCTTTTCATTTACAAAGCGGGTATTATCAAAGTAACAGGTAAATTACGATCAGGTATCTATATGGCCACCGGAGCGATCGCTCTGGTATACATTCTCAATCTTGTATTGTCTATGTTTGGTATCAATATGCCATATCTACATGATGCAAGCCCAATCGGAATCGGTATCAGCCTAGTGATCATTGGTGTGGCTGCCTTTAATCTGTTGTTGGACTTTGACAACTTTGAAAAAGGAGAAGCCTACGGAGCACCGGCCTATATGGAGTGGTTCTCGGCCATGGGCTTGTTGGTGACCTTGGTTTGGTTATATATCGAGATCTTACGCTTAGTAGCGATCTTGTCCTCTAGTGACTAGATTAATTCTCGATAGTTCTATTGTTAAATGGATGAAAGCGCGGTGAGTGAAAGCTTCCCGCGCTTTTGTGTTCCTATAAAGACTTATTATGACAGCTAAAGAACGAGCGGACTTGAAAACTAAAATCATCGAAGCCATTAGCAAAACGGAAGAAGATGTACTTCGCCGAGAGGAAAGCGCTAAGCCTATCTCACCTGATAATGCTATTGGCCGCGTGAGTCGCATGGATGCGATCAATAATCGCGGAGTAGCCGAAGCTGGGCTAAGATCCACCAAACGTAAGCTCTCCAACCTAAAGATCGCTTTGACTAAAATAGACCTCCCCAACTTTGGCCATTGCAGCCACTGTAACAATCCCATCCAAGCTGCCAGATTGATGTTCATGCCTCAGAGTGATAAATGCGTACGTTGTGCAGATAAGTAACTGACAAAGTGTCTGTTGTGTTATGATTTAACCGTCAAAATGACGCTTTTATTTGAATTAAGCTGCCAAAATAACTTAAGTTCTTCACTGGCACATTCATTGCTTTCCTTTTGCTGTATTCGTTGTTCATTACGGGTGAAAATAAGATCATCATCGAAAGAACAATTAAGATGATTTTCATCACCAAAGTCCGTTTTTGATCAACACAATTCCACGAATATTTGTTACACCAGTAGTAAATCGAACTGCTATAAGGATTAGAAAAAAATCAGGTAAACTATTTCTGACGAATCTTTTGAATGGATAAGAAGTCAAGGTGAAGGGAAAGAAGCGTCGGAGAATCAAAATGATAAGCTATGAATTTGAATAATTTAACCATAAAATCGCAGGAAGCACTGCAACGAGCCCAGCAAATTGCGATGGGACAGGATAATCCGGCTATTGAGTTGGGGCACCTGTTGAAGGGGGTACTTGAGGTAGACGAAAGCGTAGCTCCCTTTGTTTTCAAGAAGCTAGGCGTCAACTTCAATGCCGTAACCCAAGCCTTGGACTCCATCGTTGCTTCCTATCCCAAAGGGAATGGGGCGAGTCCCTATTTGTCACGTCCAGCAACAGAGG
>Ga0070729_10003464_pt1 | contig 18317 bp, 12 predicted proteins | sample tdDd472_FD_66725 | JGI IMG/M metagenome (GOLD analysis project Ga0070729, IMG submission 66725) | Marine sediment microbial communities from the Atlantic coast under amendment with organic carbon and nitrate - tdDd47.2 | ecosystem: Environmental > Aquatic > Marine > Coastal > Sediment | place... | reverse complement strand
TACAAGGTGGTGTATCTGTATTAATGGTTAATCTCGCATCTTTTTCTGTTTTGCTTACAGCGATTGACCGTGTAGATGGCGTGTTACTTGCGACCGTTACACTTGGAATGATTGCTGCATTTGAACCGATTACGCCACTCGCACTTGCTACACAATATCTTGGTAAAGAACTTAGTGCCGCGCGTCGTGTATTTAATCTAATGGACTTGAAACCAACGATTGTCGAACGAATAGAGACCCGTTCTAAACCGGATCATGATATAAATCTAGCTCTCAAAGAAATTGACTTTCGCTATGGTAAAACTGAGCCATGGGTGTTTCATGACTTTTCCATTGATATTCCTTTTGGTAGCCGAGTTGTGATCACAGGAGAGAGTGGTTCAGGCAAGTCGTCACTTGTTAACCTTCTACTACGCTTCTGGGATTATGAAAAAGGACAAGTAATAGTTGGTGATATGCCCTTAAAAGAGTTAGCACATGATGACGCGCGTAGTTTATTTGGAGTCATGACTCAGAGCGTTCATTTATTTAACACAACAATTAGTGAGAATATCCGTATCGCCAATAAATCGGCTTCGGACGAAATGATTATCGATGTTGCGAAGGCGGTTCAAATTCACGATTTTATTATGTCGTTGCCAAATGGATATGATACATATGTTGGTGAAAATGGTTTATCACTCAGTGGCGGAGAACGTCAGCGATTGGCGCTTGCTCGGATTCTTCTCAAAGATGCTCCGATTTGGATATTGGACGAAATTACTGCCAATCTCGACTTTGTAACAGCTGACAAAGTATTGTCATCCGTAATGCAGTTGGGCACAAATCGGACGATTATTTTGATCACTCATCAAACTTCACTGGTCGAAAAATATAAATTCGACCAAGCTCTTAACTTTGAAGTGTAATAAACTATCACTTTGTTCAAAGTTAGTTTAGTGAGAGTGTATTACCAATCTGCTATAAATCATTACGAGATAGTTGCGGGTGATGCTTTAAACTGTTTCATGACTTCGTTGTGCGCCTTCGGATAAACATATGCGGTTATAATATCACCTGCTTGGATAGATGTGTCACCATGGGCAATCACAGCATGACCATTACGCCGTATAGATACGACCATACAGTCTTCAGAGCAAGGGAACTGCATGAGTGTTCGGCCAATCATTGGTGCGTTAGGTTCAACTGCTACTTCAATAAACTCGTTTTCTTCCACATTCCGTAGGTGAAGTTGTTGCTGGTATTGCTCGACTGATTTTCGGGCTAAACCTATCTCATATGCCAGCAAAATATCTGCTCGTCGAATAACACCTAAATATTTCTGATTTTCGCCTGATGTTATAACCGGTAAGCGTCCAATATTATAAATATTCATGCGTTGCAAGGCCAAATGAATAGGATCATGTTCATATACGGTAATGACGTTTTCAGTTGTTCCAACATCCCCTGCGGTTAGTTCATCAAAGTTATCACGCTTTGTACTTTCTTCAATGTCTGTTAATGTGATGACTCCAACCAGATGCTGTTTTTTGTCAACAATCGGGAAACCATGAGAATGCGATTGATTAAAGAGCGGGATCAGTTCCTTGATTGTTGTTTCGGGTAATACGGTTGTAAAATCTTTCGTAATAACTTCGTGTACTTGTACTGCTTGCAATAAATCGACATCGTGTCCGCGCTCAAGATGAATGCCTCTTAATAAAAGTTTGCGTGTGTAAATCGAATCGGGATGCAATAAGTCGGCAATCAATGTGCTTATAATAACGGTCAGAAGTAGTGGCAGAATCAGTTTGTAATCGTTTGACATTTCTAAAACAATTATAATAGCAGTGATTGGGGCACGTGCAGAACCTGCAAATACAGCTGCCATGCCAACTAAGGCATACGCCCCCGGCTGAATACCAAGTTGTGGAAAGGCATATGCGCCGAGTTGACCGAATATCCCACCTACCATTGCACCCATGAATAAACCAGGTGCGAAAACACCACCAGAGTTACCTGATCCTAAGGTAAAGGTCGTTGCTATTAGCTTCAATATCAATAAACCTGCCATCAAACCGATAGTTAATGACATGTCTTCTGTAATGGATTCACCAATGAATTCAAGCCCGGGTCCTAGTATCTTAGGGGATGCCAGTGCTATAACTGCGGTTAATCCCATGCCGATACTCGTTTTTATTGGAAGTGGAATTTCCCAACCGTCAAAAATATGTTCTGCACCATACAAGACACGAATAAATAGAATAGCGACAAATGCACAGGTTAAGCCTAACAACAGGTAAATCAATAATTCAAGCGGATTGTTTAACCCATATGCTGGGACAATAAAAGCAGGATTTTCACCGAGTAATGCGCGCGACACCACATTGGCGGAAACTGCGGAAATGACAACAATGCTTAAATAACGATTTGAAAAGCGTCCCAATATCACTTCTAATGCAAACATGGTTCCTGCAATCGGTGCATTAAATGTTGCGGCAATCCCAGCAGCAGCACCACTTGCAACTAACATGCCAACCTGCTCGTCCGAGAGCTTTGCCCATTGTCCAGCAGTTGAACCTAATGTTGACCCAACTTGAACAATTGGCCCTTCACGTCCAGCAGACCCTCCACTACCAATGGTAATGGCAGATGCAATGATTTTGGCAATGGCGACGCGCGGACGAATCCGTCCACGTTTCAGTGCAATTGCTTCCATTACTTCTGGGACACCATGCCCCTTTGCTTCGGTTGCAAAACGGCTAATTATCAAGCCCGTTAATAATCCAGCTATCATCATGATAGCGATACTGCCAAACACCCCCCACTCTTCACGGATACTGTTTGTGAAATGGTTGATCTCACCCAGTAAAATGATAAAACTGTATGCACCTAATCCAGTAAATAAGCCAACTAGAATCGCTAATAATAAAGGGACAGCATCATGTGCTAAAGAGGATTGCCCCAGCGTTGTCTTCAACCAGTGTTGTCGTGCTGACCGTGAATCAGCTATAAGCACTTCTACTCGTTTGAATAGTAGATTAGCTTGCATAAAATATATTTCCATTCATTTTGCATAAAATTGATAACTTGTTCATCCTAAGTGTATGGTAAATCCTCAGGTAGAATCCCAGTCTACCAGCGGCAACCGTAGTCTTGAGATTAAAATCATCCGCAAAAGTGCGTAAAATAATTATAGCACCATCATACATATACTTCACTTGATTGTCTTAATATTGGGAGGAATGATGATATAATCAAGTCATAGTGATTTACCGATTGATTTAAAACACATGAAAGAACAAGATTTTACAGCTCCTACATTTCGATTGTTAATTTCATATGCTCACCCCGATGACGAAAGTTTTGGAAGTGGTGGTTTGATTGCCAAGTACGTAGCACAAAATGTTCAAGTTGATTATGTCTGTGCAACCAATGGTGAAATGGGAACTGTCTCGGAAGCCTTTGCTAGACACGCAGACTCATTGGTAAATATTAGACTTCAAGAATTAGAATGTGCTAGGCAAGTTTTAGGCATCCATCGTGTGATTCATCTAAATTATCAAGATAGTGGAATGATGGGTAGCGCATCGTCTAAGCATCCCGATAGTTTATGGTATCAATGGCAAAATTGTGCTGATGATGTTGTTCAACGCCTTGTTGACATTATCCGAGAGACAAAACCACAGGTTATCATTACGTTTAATCGCTATGGTGGATACGGACATCCTGACCATATTGCTATCCAGCGCGCGACGACACAAGCATTTAATCTTGCAGGTGATGACTCGTACACAAAAAGTTCACTGCCACCTTATGCACCTCAAAAGTTATATTATGCATCGATTCCTGCTTATCGATTTTTTAAGTTATATCTGTTGTTATTGCGACTACGTGGCAAAGATATACGTAAAATGGGTATAAACAAAGATGTGGACTATCAAGCAATTGCAGATCACATTGAACCTGCTCATGCCGTGATTGATGTCGGTGATTATATGGATATTTGGGATCGGGCATCCGATTGTCATATCAGTCAAGGACAAGGCAAAGGTAGCGGTACACGGGGTGTCATGTCCTTATTGCCAACGCGGGTACGTCATTGGATAGCGTCAAAATATAGCTTAACCCGTGTTTATCCGCAACCAGATCATAACCATGTCGATGAGAATGATTTATTTGTAAACGTCAAATAATGGAGAGTGCCTTTGCACCCTCCCACATATCAAGGGGACTCTGATGAAAAAGGGGAAATTACTAGAAACTGCACATGAACACGCCGTTGCTACGCTCCATAACTGTGTTACTGAACATGGATACCGCGCATCGGGATTAGCCGCAGGATACCCACAAGTTTGGGCACGCGACACAGGCGTGATTGCGCTCGGTGCATTTGCCAGCAAAGACGCACAATTGATTAATTGTGTTCGTACGAGTCTCATCACATTAGGAGATCATCAATCCCAACGTGGGCTGATACCCCTCAATGTCAATCCTGATACCGGTTATATTAGTACCGAAAATGCAGGGGCGGCGGATGCTAATCTCTGGTACATCCTCACCCACTATATGTACTTCCTTACAACTCACGACATTGAATTTCTAACAAAATATTGGAACACCATCACCAACGCGATTATTTGGTTAGAATATCAAGATATGAATGAATGTGGCTTACTAGAAATTCCTGAAGCAGGCAATTGGATGGATTTGGTTGCCGTCCGATACAACACCCTTTATGATAATGTACTCTATTATGCCGCTAGCCTCGCTTATGAAGAGTTGTATAAAGCTCTGCCTGATGAATTGCATGTTCACAACCTCATCAACGCACCAGCCGACATTCACGAACGCTTGAATTTGCTGATGTGGATTGATCGATGTTGGATTGCCGATCATTTTGCTGAACAACTTGAGCGTTTAAAGGCGATACGCTTAGAATGGTTTATGCTATATCATAATATCGGGACAATCTCCAGCCGACCATTTTATTTACCGTGGGTCGCATTCCGCGAGTATGGAGATTGGTGTGATACGCTGGGTAACTGTTTAGCGATACTCACAGGTGTCGCCGATGGACACCGTACCGAACACATTCTCCGCTACATGTATCAAGTGAATATCAGTGAACCTTACCCTGCAAAAGCCATTTATCCACCCATTTACCCCGGAGAAAACGATTGGCGAGATTATTACCGCAGTCGTAATCTCAACTTGCCTCATCAGTATCATAATGGTGGCATCTGGTTGATGGTTGGTGGTTTTCATGTTGCGGCATTAGTGCGTCATGGTTGGCAGGAGGAATCAGAGCGCATTTTACATCTGCTGGCTAAGGGTTGTAAAGAAGGTGCAGATGGCAAGTGGGGATTTAATGAGTGGATGCACGGTGACACAGGACATCCGATGGGCTTTGATAAACAAGCATGGTCAGCATCAATGTACCTCTATGCTGAAAATGCTGTGCAAAATCAACAACTTTTATTCTTTGATAATTTGCTAAAAAGTAAGCCCGAATCAGCTAAATTAGCCGAAGACAACGAATATTCTAAACAGGCAGGGGGAGGACCTTCTTAAGAAAATGTAGCAATTTATATAATTCGCGGTAATATTGAAGGTAATTATCTAATCTAACTAGATAGCAATTTTTAATGAAAGGACTATATGATGCGACGCATTTTAACAATACTAGCTCTTAGTTTATGGACAGCACTATTCCTTACGTCATCAGTCTACGCACAAGAAGCCACAGTAACATGGGCATTTTGGGGTAGTCCAGAAGAACGTGCAACACACGAAATGGTAGCCGATGCATTTATGGAAGAACATCCAGAAATCGCTATCGAAATCTGGCATGAACCATGGGCAGATTATTTTACAAAGATTCAAACCTTATGGGCTTCCGGCGATTCCGCAGAAATCCCAGATATTGCTTTCCTTTCACCTGTTATCAATTATGCAGCTGACGGAGTTCTAGAACCCCTCGACCCATTTATCGAAGAATTTGATTTTGACCGTGAAGATTTTTGGCCCGGTTTACTCGAATTTGCGACTTATGATGGACAAGTTTACGGATTCCCACGTGATAGTGGACTAGAAGTCCTCTACTATAACCCAGAAATTTTTGATGAAGTTGGCGTAGAATATCCTAATGAAGATTGGACATGGGACGACCTGATGGCAGCCGCAGAACAACTCACTGTTGTTGCAGGTAATGGTCGTGTCAGCCGTTATGCCCTCGGTATGGAAGCTGGCAAATATCAATTATGGATTGGTCAAAATGGTGGTAGTATCCTTGATGATATGGCAAATCCAAGCCGTTGTACATTGACCGAACCAGAAGCTGTAGAGGCTCTTCAGTTCTTTGTTGATATGATGAATAACAATTATGCAATGCCGGATGCAAATCTAAGCCAAGCAGGTGGTGATGCTGCGGTTTTCCAAAGTGGTCAAGTTGCTATGATTATCCAGAATGCTAGCCGTGTATCAGCCTTCAACCTTGCTGATGTCAATTATGATGTCGCTGTAGTCCCCATTCCAGAAGGCGGACAACGTTCTGCATCAGCTGCTGGTGCGGCATGGACAATGAGTGCTTTTAGCGATGATAAAGATGCTGCATGGACATTCCTCAGTTGGCTACAAAGCACCAATGGTGGTCAAGCGATTTATACCGCATCAGGTGAAATCCTTCCAGCGTTACGGTCAACCGCTCTATCTGATGTCTTCTTGGGTAATGATGCACCACCAATGAATAAAGAAGCATTTATCATCGAAGGTGACAATGCTAAAGTAGGTCGCGCATTCCTCTTCCCAGAAGGAAATGAACTCAGCGGAACGATTATCAGCCCAGGGATGCAGACAATTTGGTCTGGTGAAGCAACTGTAGAAGATGCTGTTGCTAGCATTTGTGCTGATACTGATGCATTCCTCGCCGATAAGGGTTATCCAAAAGAATAATTACTTATCGATAACATATATAATCCGATGTGGGGTGGATAAACATCCACTTCACATCTTTTCTCTATACGTAATTTATCTCAAATAAATCGTAAGCCATCCCTATGAGTACAGACAGTACGCCATCTATAGATACACAAAATACCCAAGCGTCAGGCTGGCGACAATCTTCCGTCGGACGGTTGTTGGGGCTCAATCAATGGAATCCTTATCAACAATCAGAAGCCTATCTATTTTTGTTGCCAAGTCTCCTTGGTTTTTTAGTATTTGTTGTTTTGCCAGCATTAGGCTCTCTCGGTTTAAGCCTTGTTGAGTGGAAACTTACCAACACCCCGACTTTTGTTGGAATTGACAATTATGTGACATTGTTTACACAGGATAAAGTATTTCCAATCGTATTAGGTAATACTGTTTTCTATGTGATGGCGATTGTCCCGCTACAACTCATCATTGGCTTATTGATGGCAGTGGCATTAAATACAGGTCTAAAAGGACTTGGGATTTATCGTGTCATCTATTTTATGCCTGTGGTAACCAATATTGTTGCCGCCGCAATGGTTTTCCAATGGTTGTTTAATCAAGATTTTGGCTTAATTAGTTCTTGGATATGGCAATTAGCAGATGCCACGGGCTGGAATATACAACCACCAAATTGGTTAGCTGATTCCTTCTGGGCAAAGCCGACTGTTGCTGTGCTTACCGTCTGGAAAAATGTTGGCTTTACGATGGTCATTTATCTGGCGGGATTACAAGGTATCCCACAGGTATTATATGAAGCCGCTGAAGTTGATGGTGCAAATCGCTGGCAACAATTCCGTCGAATAACAGTTCCGCTTATCAGTCCTACAACCTTCTTCTTGCTGATTATCCAGATGATTGGTGCATTCCAATTGTTTGCAGAGCCATTTGTGATGACCCGCGTCGGTGGAGGTGAACCATTACAGGCAACCTTATCTATTGTCTATTATATTTATCAGAATGCTTTTAGCTATCAAAAAATGGGGACTGCCGCCGCTATTTCGTGGGTTTTATTTGCTATTATCCTGGTGATTACACTCATTCAATTGCAGATGCAAAAACGCTGGGTACATTATGAGGTCGATGAATCATGACAACCAAAGAAACATCATTCGTCACACGCATCAAATGGGGTCATGTCGCCTTACACCTCTTGCTTATTGCAGGTAGCTTAGTCATGTTATTGCCATTCTTTTGGATGCTCACGACCTCTTTCAAACAACCTAGTGAGTTATTCACCTATCCTCCCACATGGTTTCCTGAAAATTTAGAATGGTCAAATTATGAAGATGCGTTGACCTCTATGCCGTTTGAGCGCTTTTATTTTAACAGTGTATTTGTCGCATCAACTGTAACGATTATTCAGATTTTGACTTCCTCATTAGCGGCATTTGCGTTTGCCCGTTTACAATTTAGAGGACGCGATACCATATTTACACTCTATCTCGCGGCATTGATGATCCCCTTCCCCGTCTTGTTGATCCCTAATTTTATAATTGTCAATAAGCTGGATTGGTTGGATACTTATTGGGCGTTGATTATTCCGCCGGCTTTTTCTGCATTTAGCACCTTTTTGCTACGCCAACATTTTAAGACACTCCCACTTGATTTGGATGAATCTGCCCGAATTGACGGTGCAACGTCACTACGAATTTGGTGGAATATTATCTTGCCCTTGAGCAAAACATCTATCGCCGCCATCTCCATTTTAGTATTTCTGGGTTCATGGAATGACTTCCTCTGGCCTCTCGTCGTTACGAATTCAGACTCCATGCAAACTGTACCCGTTGGCTTAAATTCGTTTCAAGGTCAGTACAGCGTCAAATGGAATCTCCTCATGGCGGCCGCCGTTGTTGCAATGTTACCTGTGATTATCATTTATGCCTTTGCTCAAAAGTGGTTTATTCGGGGTATTACCATGAGTGGCATGGGTGGACGTTAGACTTTTATGATACGTTGGGGTTTTATTAGTGTTTTCCTGTTATTTGCATTTGCATTACCGAGCTATTCACAGGACATTATAATTGAAACCGAGATTATGCCACTTGATGCCCGATTGAAATGCGCTGAAACATTTGTTACCCATACCCTAGATCACACCACCACAAGTCCACGTGGTGATATTGTGCAACAGTTTGAAGCCAATGGCAGTGGGGTTGCCATCAATGATTTAGATAATGATGGTGATCTTGATATTGTCCTTGCGAATCATGCTGATATGAATACTATCTTATGGAACGAAGGCAATCTTAATTTTCGTACAGAGCGTCTCACTCACGGTGATTCACGCGCTGTTGTGATTATTGATGTGGATGGTGATGGCTGGAATGACTTATTTTTCACACGCACGGCAAGTGCACCAAGTTACTGGCATAATTTAGGCGATGGTCAATTTGAGCATGAATTTCTGCCAAATATCGCTGAGCCATTATATAGTGTCGCATGGGGTGACCTCGATGCTGATGGTGACCTTGACTTTGTAGGTGGAACTTATGACGCAGCTTTGCTAGACGCTTTTGGACAAGAATTCTTGCTCAATTCAGGTGCAGGGATTTATTATTATCAAAATGTGGATGGCGTATTCCAGCCTAGACGAATAGCTTATAAAGCCCAAACATTAGCGTTAATTCTTGTAGACATCAATCACGATGGCAGATTAGATATTGTCGTCGGGAATGATTTTGCAGTGCCGGATTATGTTTGGGTCAGAACTGATGATGATTGGGAAATATCTAATCTATTTACGACTTATTCCCACAGTACAATGAGCTATGATTTTGCTGACCTCAATAATGATGGGAACAGTGAAATTTTCTCCACAGATATGAAGCCTTATGACGACAATCCCGCCACTATAGATGCATGGCGCCCTGTTCTCGGCTCGTTGTATAGCGAACATACCAACCCCAATAATCCACAAATTATGGAAAATGTTTTGCTCAAGCAATCACCGGATAACACCTATAATAATGATGCTGACAACATAGGTATTGATGCGTCAGGGTGGAGTTGGTCAGGCAAATTCGGTGATCTTGACCAAGATGGCTTTATAGATTTATATATTGTCAATGGATTTATCGAATTCACGATTTTTTCGCATCTGGATAATCATGAATTGGTGGAAGAAAATCTTGCATTTCGTAATATGGATGGCATGTCATTTGAGCCTATGCCTGAATGGGGTTTGTATTCAACATCGAGTGGACGTGGAATGAGCATGGCAGACCTCGATATGGATGGTGATCTTGACATTGTCGTCAATAATTTGCGTGCCCCTGCTCAGTTATTTGAAAATCAACTGTGTAGTGGACGAAGTTTACAAGTTGATTTGGAATGGGACGCGATTCATAATTACCATCAGATTGGCGCAGAACTCCTTTTACATACTAGTGCTGGCACATTTTATCGGTATGTTAAATCAGCTAGTGGTTATCTATCAGGTGATACAACCCGCATACATTTCGGTTTTCCATCAAATGCCGACATTCAATCACTCGAAATTCGTTGGACAGATGGACAACACTCCATCATCGAGATTCCGACGCAAACACAATATCTTATTGTTCACCGAAAAGATGATATGAAATGAGTTTTGATGTGATACTTGAAGTCTAGCACTGTATGAAGCTGAAATAGATACAATCTTCAATTTAGAAACCTCACAGTGTTATGACAATACTATCGTCTACGCAACAAGTTCAAAATCAATTGTAGTAGTTTTCGAACTTTCGGAGCTCGGTCAAGCATCCGACTAATTGTTCCTCTTCTTCTGTTAAAGGTAACTGGTTGCGCGAGGTTTAACGCTAAGGTCGGTGAAATAAACTCGATAAATTCAGATGCGTTCATTTTTTCTGTGTTGAAAGTGGTAACTTCATGCGTAGTATTTGGAGTATCAAATAGACTGTCTTTCTCAAGGAATTGTTTTGCAACGTTATTATTCTGTTGACTAAAAATGTCCATAATCTCAATATGTAATTCTGACGTTATCATATTAACTGGTACATTGTTCCAGCCCAAATCAGTCGATGTGGCAAAAAGCTGACTAGTCAGTTTGTTAAACAGTGGGTTAGATTTATCAAAGTCATTTAATAACTGTGTTGTCACTAACCTCATGATTTCAATTGTTTTTATGCTGGGTTCAACTACTTTAAACGTTTCGGAAGCCAGCCAATCGCTATTTTGCATATCACAATAAGATAGAAATTCCTTTAATAAATTCTGCGAATGTCCATTGTTTATAATGAATTTAACATTATCCAAATCAAAGTATTCGGACCATCGATCAATAAACGTAAAATAATCTAAAGGTGGGAGTTCATGTATAGAAGATTTTGATAGAAACTTTTTGCTAAAGACGTATTTTGCTAACCATGCCTCAAAATCATCTGTTTGCTGACCGTTGATAATGGCAGAAGACCATAAAAACTGTAATAATATATCTTGGGGTTGTAAATAAATAATGATAGTGACATCATATTTCTGAAATGCTTTTGATAATTTCTGTACTTTATCTTTGAGAAGGTAAGTGAACTCTTCACTACTTATAATTACTGACGTTGATGAAGAATTGTCAATTTCGTGATATAACTCTGATAATATTTTTTCTGATTCATTCACTTGACCAAATCGAAGGAATCTCGCAATTTGGTGATGAGCATTTCCAATTAAACCAACACTTGGATATAGATAACTTTTTTCAGACAATTTATCTTGTAATTCAAGTAAATTTTTCTGTAATGTCAATATTTCATAATTGACATATCCAATGTGAAGGTAAATATGTTTTTTCATGTTCTCAATGTTCTTTCGAGTCAAAGTAAGTCAAAGTGTCATACTAAACCTATGTGTTGTCAATAGTTTCCAACAACTCCGGAATCATACATTCAAAGAGATTATATTTATATATCAAGCTAAAGGCTAACCATTTTAGAAAGCACGTAATATATTGTATTTAATTTTGATATAAATAAATATAAGTGAGATCATCGTGAAATTAAATCCAACTAAGGTTTTCCTTCATATTGGTTATCCTAAAACTGGTACAACCGCTATTCAAGGCGGATTATATATAAATCGGGAAAAACTAAAAACCTATGGCTATTGTTATCCTATATCCGGACTTATTGGTACAGGCAAGCAAAGTCTAGCTGAAGCAATGGATGCCGGATTTCAAGAAGATACCGAAAATAGGTTTAAAGCGGATATCCCTCTGCTAATAGATGAAATGCATTCAACCACTTTACCCAATATCATTATATCTAATGAGAGATTTGCTTTATTTAAACCAGATGTTATTGCAGAACTCAAAGATTTACTCAACGGTTTTGATGTATATATCGTTATGTACTTAAGACGGCAAGATTTATATCTTCAGTCATTATGGGCTCAAAAGTGCAAAGAAGGACACCTAACTCAACCGTTTATGGAATGGGTAGACGAACTAAGCAAAATATCCTTTGATATAGAAAATGCATCAAGCGATGTTGGTCGATCACGCTTCCCTCTCAATTACCTCCATGTTGCTGACAGATGGGGGGAAATATTCGGGGAAGATCATATTTTTATACGACCATTCGAGAGAAAACAGCTAAAGGCTAATATTCTTGCAGATTTTCTGGAGATATGTGAGATAGAAGATAGTTCGTGGATTTCTGACGTTTCAGAATATAATGTCAGTCCAGGTCCTAAACTATTAGAAGTCCTAAGATTGCTGGCTAGGGAGTTACAAAAATATAAAGTGCGTAAAGACTATAAAATGCAATATCGATATGCTTTTCATACGATGGAAAACCAAGGTGATAAGCTACAATGGAACACCGTGAAGCCATCATATCTAACCCGAAAGCATCACGATATTATCATGTCTCATTTTAGTGAATCTAATATAAAAGTTGCACAAAAGTACCTTGGGAAAGATCAATTATTTATTGAAGATTTTCGGGAAGTGCCTATCACGACAATAGATAGTGACGAGATTACTGTTGATGATGTCATTAACTTAATGAAGCCACTCTTCAATAACACCTAAGGTACCTTAGGAAAGGTTAATTATTTATTGAAGATTTTTGATGCAAATACCTGACTTGGAACATAAAAGGATGATTTGCTTTCTGACTATTTTAAGGTGAAGTGATCGGACTACAAAATTCTGTTTATCAACCATTTAAAACCGAAAGCCCTGTCAGTATGATTAGAAATACGTTTCTAAATGTAACAACATCAGTGAGGTTCTGTGGCTAATATATTGTTTGATTTTGGACATCCAGCTGATATTCATACTTTTTACCATGCGGTGAAGATATTAAAGGAAGATGGTCATTTTGTTCATATATCAACTTTAGATCGTGACATAATGATTGAGCTATTAGATTCAACGAATCTAAATTATGGTATAACGTATCGTAGAGGTGCGAAATTAAATTTATTACAAGAAATCCCTATCCGTTCATGGCAAATCTTTCGTCAAGCACAATCCCACTCTATTGATGTTGCAGTGAGTGTAACCAATTTGACTGTTGGGTTCCCGATGTGGTTACGATGTAAACCCTATATTGCGATCAGTGATACCGAACAAGCCTTCAACCAGATACGCACAGCATTACCATTCGCTAAACGTTTAATAACGCCAGATTCGTTTTACCATGATTATGGATCAAAACAAGTTCGATATGTTGGAACAAAGGAATTGGCATATTTACATCCCGACGTATATACACCTGATATTTCTGTTCTGAATGAAGTTGGAATATCCCCTACTGAACGATATTCAATACTCCGGTTATCTGCATGGCGAGCAACTCATGATGTTGATAAGCATGGTCTTTCATATGATGAAAAAATTGCTGTTGTCAATGAATTGGTAAAATATGGGAAAGTGATAGTCAGTGCTGAAGATGAAGTGCCAGAGGAATTTCAACATCTTATTACGAACTTCCCAAAAGAAAGAATGCACGACCTTATGGCATTTGCTTCTTTATATATCGGCGAGGGAGCTACGATGGCGGCGGAATCTTGTGTGTTAGGTACGCCTGCAATATTAACGAATACGCTTGATTTGGGCTATCTGAGAGACTTGCAGAGACGTGAGCTAATGTTTTCAAGTGTTGATGGTGAGAAAGTATTACATAAGATTCGTGAAATATTGGATGATCCTGAAAGTGCCAATAATTTTCCAGAACGTGCGAATCAGTTTATTGCAGAATCAGAATCTCTAACTGATGTGTTAGTTCGGGAAATTAGACAGCATTTCCCTTGATAAGATTCTGCTAGATGTATGCAAAAAAGGGTTAATAACAGGACATGATTATTAATGCACGACAGTTTTCTCTATCATTAATCGCTATATTTCTTTCGGTTGGGATTATCGGCTATCTCGCTTCGCAACCACAACTGTCATATCATGCCGAATCTGACTCCTATATCAATATTTGGATTACGCCTGCTATCGCGACAGCAGTGGATACAGCGTATGAACTTCAATGGACATCTGCGCGTATTACTGGAGTATATCTCAATGAACAGGGGAAAATTGGAGAGTATCTAGAGGTCTTCGATAATACATGCCAAATACATGAATTCATGGTTAATTTTGAAAACGGCGATCAAAAGACATTCCGTGTTCGACCATTCAAAGTGTTACATCCACTCGTCATTTCGCTAATCGTTATTAGCTTGACGGTTATTTGTGTCTGGGCTGTTCCATTTAATATTCCATTTCTAAAAACTATTGGGAACTATTTTTCCCCATTGTATGATTGGACGTCTGAACATTTCTGGCATCGATGGATTGTTCTTATTTTATTCAACATCAGTCTCTTTACGGGATTCCTTTATCTAGTCGATACTTGTCAGAGCCAAGCAATTCTATCAATTGGACAACATTTTCGTTTGTTACATGGAATATTGATCGCGACGGGAATTGTCTCATTCATGATGCTTGTTTTAGTGGTTCTGCGCTCTTCAATTATTCTAGCATTGACTCAGATTATACGACTGATTCCTTATCCTATTGTGATAACAGGCATTTTTGCATATTGGGGTGTGTGTTTCTACCTTCTTCTGACGTTCAGTACACTAATTGATGAGTTTATGGTTGCACCATTAGCATTGTTTATTTTTGTTATTTGGGCAATCGTTATACACATCCGTTTGCAACCTAATGAATCACAATCGGAGCTAATATTTAAGAAATATATAACGCCTAAAACCAAACCCATAATCACTATTGTTATTAGCATTATTTGGATTTTAGCTTATCGTACCGACTGGGTTGTATTGATACATAACGATGTCCTACAGATAGGTATTGGAGCAGTTTTATATATGTTACCCGGTCTATTGTTGGTACTTATAATAAGACCGACGATAGCAAGTTGGACATCCCTCCTGACACTGGGATTTGTATTTAGTTTTGTGTTATCTGTTATATTGTGGCTGATTGTATTGTTGTTAGGCAGTACAGCGGATTTATTGCAATGGTTGTATACACTTGTTGGTTTAGCCATGTGGCTACATGTATCAAGGCAAGAATTCCCATCTCGATTGTTTCAGCTTGAATCAGCATGGAATATATTTCATACATTATTGTTGTGCTTGGGAATACTATCTATATTTGTTGTATCATCACTTATTGTTGAGCCGGGTTTTGGTCATATAGACGGCGATGGACGGGCTTATAACCCATTGGTCACGGATTATGCACAGACTCAGAATCTCAACTTGCTTGATCCGTATCTTGGTAACAGTGCAAATATGCAATATCGGATGTGGCTCGCGGTGTGGACAGTGCCGCAATCCTTAATTATTACCTTTTCCCAACTGCATATCCTTACATCGTTTCACTTGATCGCTTTTTATTTAACCATTTTTGTCTTCATCGTGACTTATGATGTAACCCGACGTTTCGGTTTACCGGAGTCATTTTCATTAATCGCTATATCAATTTTTGCTTACCTCATTATGACACATTTGGGCGTAAATCAATTCGGCTTACGACTTTTGAAGATGCTTTTACATGATAAGTTAATGGCATCATTTATCCTAAGCCCTCTAGCCATACTAGCAACGTTTGAATACTTACAGCAACAATCTAAAACGCGATTGTTTGTAACAATTGTATCGATTATGGCTGTGATGCTCGGTCATCCGACGGTGTATTTTAATACCTGTTTGGTAATTGCAATGATGACTTGCTTATATGTTGTTATCAAATCACATCAATGGAAACATATCATCCTAATTGCATTGATATGTGGCGTTTGGATGATGGTTCCATTCAGTATTCGGATTGCGTCAGAGTCCGTTGGGATAACTTATATGACGGGCGATGTGGAGGAATTGCTAGAGCGCACTGATCGCAATGAACGTAGTAATATATCAGAGGAAGGCGAATTTCTCGGTATTGATCCGCAGCTTATCAACGATACAACGTATATATTACTTGCTATCGCTGTTATTTTCTCACTTATCCACTTACGTCAGAGCCATGGGATGTTTTTGGTTGTGCCGATGGTGGTGCTACTGTTAATTGTGTTAAATCCTGTGACATCGGTAATACTTGGACGATTTATTAGCCATACACAATTATGGCGAACCCCTTGGTTGATCCCTTATGGCGTGATTGGTGCCATGGTATTGTGGATGTTTTACCTTACCATCCACAAGTTACATCCATCATCTTATCTTGTATTCCATATAGGAATGATTATTCTAGCATCTTTGACATTTATTGAGTCGCTTAACATCGCGTTGTCACCACCGTATGCAGATACGTCGAGGGAATATGCTCAAGCAGGTAATTTACAACAGAAGTTGATAGAAAAAAGAGAGGAAGCCTCAACACCAGTATTTCAATTTTTTGAAGATGTTGTTGAGATTGGCTCATATATTCGGTCGTTTTCACAAGGGAGAATCTATTTTCTTGCTGATAACCGCTTAGAACTAAATTATTTAATCCCAGCAATTAGTACAGATTTTCACGGTATAACGTGGTATTCACTTAGTTTCCCTAATATTACACGTGATGAGTTTCGCGCGAGAAATAAAGCATATAATGCCCTCTTTAATGATTCATTGAGTGTTGATACCTTCATAGAAATAATGGAGCATTATCAGATTGATTATATTGTGCTCTCGAAAGAATACAAACATCTTGAGACGATTATGGCACAGAGTGGTATCGTAGAAGAAGATATGAAACCGTTTGGCTCACTACGTTTATGGAAGATCAAATGATTTCATATGTATTTTAATTATCCAGAAAATCTTCTGGTGGAAATGTTTTACCTAATTTGCCACGTAAACCATCTAATATCGCTAATATACCAAAACGAGCTCTACCAACACCATTACGTCCAAACATCAAAGGATATGATACGACTAATATTATGTCCTTTAACACTGCTCTCACCAGATCAAAGCGACTACCATACCGATGAATACGAACCAGTTGATTACGTAGCCGATAATAATTTATGATGTTTTTCAAATTAGTGAATTGTGCCGATGTCCCTTCATCATGGTGAATAACATAAGCCTCTGGCACAATAATACACGATACCCCATTACGAGCGAGTCTGAAGCAATAGTCAATTTCTTCCGAATACATGAAGTAATCACAATCCATAAACCCATGTTTTTCAATAACGGAAATTGGTAAGAAGATACTACTACCAGAGATTGCTGATACGAACCGTGGCTCTAATGTTGGGAACAACTCACCAAAATTACGGTTGATAAAAGGGTTAAAAAGAATCTCTTTGAAATTTTGAGCGAAGAACTTTATATGAAACTTTATCGGGAAATCTTTAAGTTCCTGATTGGGCAGATTTTTTAATGGTACTGTCCCATAAATCGCCTCTCCAAATTGCTGAAAAGCGTCTAAGAACAACTGGATGGTGTTGGGTTGTAATAAAACATCTGGATTGAGAATCCAAATAAAATCGGCTTTTTGCTGTTTTGCAACTTCTACAGCGAGAATATGTCCACTTGCATATCCATTATTTTCAATTGATTCAATCAATAGCACATCTTTTGGTAGCTCTTTTTTTAAGAAATCCAAGTGTGCTGGTTGTGACGCATTATCTACTACAACAATCTGTTTATAGGGATAGCTTTGTTGTTGTAGCATTTCAATACAATTTAGAGTTTGCTCGGTGCTATTCCAATTGAGTACAGAAATGAAAATGTTAAATTTATTCACCGATAAATACCTAATTCCTCAACTATTTGAAGGATCATATGGCTACCCTTCTGCTAATATCTAGCATTTTCGAAGTATCTTAGATAGTTAGAATATCGATACTCACAATGCAATATAGTAATTCTAATTGCATTAAACAGTCATTTCCGGTCAAGTCGTTATGATT
>Ga0070729_10003461_pt1 | contig 18327 bp, 15 predicted proteins | sample tdDd472_FD_66725 | JGI IMG/M metagenome (GOLD analysis project Ga0070729, IMG submission 66725) | Marine sediment microbial communities from the Atlantic coast under amendment with organic carbon and nitrate - tdDd47.2 | ecosystem: Environmental > Aquatic > Marine > Coastal > Sediment | place... | reverse complement strand
CATCGACACCGCCTTCATCGCCCCCGGCAAGCCCTGGCAGAACGGAATGAACGAGAGCTTCAACGGGCGATTCCGCGACGAGTGCCTCAACCTGGAGTGGTTCCGCACCCGGACCGAGGCCACTTCAAGTGAGCAGTGGGGCGTGACTCATCCACAGAGCACGTCGAAGGCCGCGAACTCAGCGCCGCAAGCGGCGTCGAGGCACGCTTCGTTGAACCCGCACCCTGCCTCAGCCATGCAGGTCACGAGGCCCTGCAACGCGGTAGCGCGCTCTTCTTCGAGGTGCGTCGCGACACACTGGGCCGCGCAGGTCTCATCGTTGCCGCAGCCATAGACGCAATCCAGTGCAGTTTCGCATGCGGCGCCTTCTCCGCCGTCCGTGCCCCCTTGCGGTCCCACCGGCAGGGTGGCGCACCAGTCCCGCAGTTCCTGAAGGTCGGCGGACACGCCATCGGTGAACGTCGAGTCGGCGAAGGGACCCGGCATGACGAGCTCCCCGAGCGGCACCGCGAAGTCGGTGTCGCACTGGGCGCGGTGACAGCTCGTGCAGGAGTTCTCTGGTGCGCCGTCGTGGTAGGGCTGGGTGAACCCCTCGCCGACTACGACGTACGGCGAGTCCGTCGATGCGATGAGTGGCACCAGCGGCAGAGACGGGTCATCCGGGTCGCGAAGCTGGTCGATCCAGGGCGAGTGAAGCCAGGGATCGGCTTGATGACATCCCTGGCAGTTATCCGCCGCGACGACGTCCGCGCTTTGCCAGTAGTCGTCGTAGTTCGGGTCGTCGGAGCCCGGGTGGCGTGCATCGTTGGGGAACGCCATGTTGATATGGAAGAAGCAGGTGGCGCCTGTCTCGGAGTTGTGGCCGATGACCCCCATGCCGCCGTCTCGACAGAAGTTGACGAACACGACTTCGGGTCGAGGGGATCCGTCGTGATGGGTGCCGGTGTACCGTGCGGCGATTCGCTCTCCGGTCTCACAGGTGCCCGTAAGCGCCGAGGGGCGGTCGCAGCTCGCAGGCGTGTCGAACACCTCGACGCCGTCTACCGTGATCGGCATCAGCTCAGCGTCGGCACAACTCATGGCAGGGATGGGGCCCAGATACTGAGCACAGGTCTGAGCGTGGTGCAGAGGGGTACCCGGCGCAGCGGTGACCAGGGGCGCATCGGGGTCCGGAGCCAGACCCGGTGCCGGCGTCCCAGGCTCGGTCGCGCTGTCGGAGCACCCGAGCATGGACATCGCCAGTAGAACCATCCCGGCCGCGAGCAGCCTCGGAGCGTGAACCAGGTGTTGAGTTGGCGCGGTCGGCATGTCGGTCACTCCTGTGGTGCGGGGCGTTGGGAGAGGTCACGACCAGCGGTGCTTCGGCCGGGACCAACGTAGCCATGTTCGCAAATCGGTGTTGGGCCAGTGTGAGCGCAATGTTCGCGATTGTTCGCCGGCTCCGCTCGTTGACTCGCGGTGGGGGGCATCGTTCTGGATCAGGCTGCCCATGCGCCGTAGTTGTCGCGAGATGTTGTCGCGAACCACCGTCTCGTCCGGTGAACCCAGGGCCGTGAAAAGGCCCAGTCGCTGTCCCACTCTGGAGCCGTGAACCATCGGCTCTCTGGTGTGAACCGGCTTTTCGGCGTCTGGAGGCGTCTCTGAGGCCCAAGAGCACCCAGAGAGCGCCGGTCTGGGTCCGACGACGAGGCGAGGTACTCTGGCGCCGCCCGAGCAGAGAGCACCCGCGTCGATCAGCGACCGGCCGCAAACCCGCAGCACGTCGGCAGATACGACAAGACCCCCGCCGGCGACGCCGACGAGGGTCCTGTCAAGAGAAAGGCCCAGGCTGACTAGCCTGGGCCTTATGAAGCTCCGGCGGTAGGAGCAAGCGAGCACGGCTGCGAGGCAGCCGAGCGGAGCGCGGTAGTGCGAATCCACCGCCGAGAACGAGAAAACCCGGGCCGTGAAGGCCCGGGCTTTCGAAGCTCCCCTCGCGGGACGCTACGGCGAAACGGGGCTGAGCGGGCGGCTCTCGCAAGTGTCTGATCTTGCTGGACTTGCGAGGAGTGGGGCTGACGGGGCGTGGTTGCGTGAAACAGGGCGGCGGCGAGAGCGCGAGACGCCAAGGCGAACCACTCGCTCCCGGAGAAGGACTTCACGCCTCCCCCTCAGAGCCCGTTTCATCGTCGGCTTCAGGCTCGTCGAACTCGGGGTCATCGACCATCCGAAGCGCCGCCGGGGACGTTCCGCCGGGGAAGACGAAGCACTTGACGACCCACTGCCCCTCTCGCACTGGGCAGACGATGATCAGCAGGGGCTGGGCGCAGTCGTACCGGCGATCGCGGGCGACTTCTTTCATCTGCCTCTTGTCCTGCGGCGACGGCCACGGGACGTTGGCGGTGTGGAAGTGCCACTCGCCGACGTAGTGAGTGCGCGGCTGGCTGTTCCACCTGGCCACGAGCAGCTCCTCGAGTCCGTCAGTGCCTCGGTGGAACCAATCGCGGCCGAACTTGGAATCCGCAGGGGGGCTGGTCGCCTCGATGATCTCCGCAGTCGTGTAGTCGTGCGAGTAGGAGCCAATCAAGATGCCGCCGGTCTCCTGAGCGCGGTTCGCGTCGCATAGCCGGAACATGTGCTTCACGACCTCATCGGAGAGAACGACCCGAAACGTCTGTGCTGCATCTTCGAAGACCAATCGCCGGACGATCACGTTCCCTCCTCTGCGGCGATCTGAAAGCCGACTCCAGGCCCGCCCAACTGTTCAAGGACCGTGAGGCCAACTTGTGGCTCTCCGTCCATGGAGCGTTCGAGGTGCTTCACCGTAGCGACGGCGGCCAGCCACACGTCGTCGCTTCGCGCTGGGAACAACGGAGACCAGCAGCCGGCGCCTTCGAGAGTCTCGCCGGCGGCAGACCAATCCGAACGCTCACCCTCGATCCAAGGCGCAACCTCCGCAAGGAAACCGTCGACCGGGAACGAGCAACCGCGGGCCTCGAAGAGGAAGAGTCGGTGAGCCGCGAACCCCATCGACGCTGAGAGAAACAGCCGCGGCATGGACCACCAGGCTCCCGCCATGCGGCGGAGCACCTCATCCTCGCCGGTGCAGTCGATGACGACATCGAAGCGTTCGAGGACGGTGCGTAGCGCCTCACCCTGGGGAAGCTGCTTCTCGAGCGCGGAGACCTTCGCCATCGGAGCTGCGGTTTGCAGCCTCGCGGCGACGCGGGCTGCCTTGTTCTTTCCCAGATCGCCGCCGGTGAGCGTGTGACGAACGAGATTCCCGATCTCGAGAAGGTCATGGTCGATGATCAAGATGTCGTCCGCCCCACCACGGACCAGAAGTTCTGCGACGGCGGACCCGAGGGCGCCGGCTCCAATGATCGCGATCGGTCGATCTCGAAGCGTGGCCGAGAACCTCCCCCGCGCCTGTAGGCGGTCCGGATGCCAGTTCGAGGTCTTGAGATAGGACAGCTTCTTGTTGCCCACGAAGATGTCTCGCCGAAGCCGCTCGCTTCGGCCACGGTCGTTGTCCCGAAAGCCGTTCATCGGCTTGATCTTGCGGGGCACGGTCGGAGGCATGATCGCTTGCCAATGAACCTCGGTCGTAGGGCCGTTCCACAACGAGGGAATCTCGTATCCAATCAAGACGATGACGGCTTTCTCTCCGGCGGCTCGCCGCGCGAGCCAACGAATGAAGCCGTCGACATCCACCTTGAGGCGCGCTCCGGTCCGACGGAGTTCGGCCCACGTGCCCGGGGCATGCCACGGAGGAACAACCACCGGCTCGGGCCAGAGCCACCAATAGCCAACCCAAGGTTTGTCGGTGTCCGACACTCCGCGACGACACGTGCGAAACGTGTCGCCCTTCGTATCGAGGAACGTCTCCGCGACGATCGTCTTCTCGAACCCTTGGAGCACCCCCCACCAGACCTCTCCGAAGCGATTGGTGCGCCCGCTCCACGCAGAGTGCGTGTCCGGGCCCTCGTCGTGGACGACCGTGAAGTCCCTGTTGAGGAGCTCCGATGGACACTGGGGCACCTCGAACGGCTCGGAGTCCACCATCAGTTGCTCGGTGGCGGCCACGTCCAGCCAGCTCAAGCATCGCTCCACATGCCACCGCAGCCGCTCCTCGGCGTCGGTCTTCGGCTCAGGGCCTCCCGCGACACGTCCAAGGCGTTGCGACGGACCGTCGAGGCATGGCTTGCCTGTTCGCCATCTCTCGCCGTCCTTCTGCGGACCGACGTTGCGGTCCTGGTGGGGGAAGGTGTGGGCGATGCTGTCGCTCAGCCCGGGGTATAGCCGAATGCGGCCGGACGGGTAGATGTGGTCGACCAGCAAGATCCAGCGCGACTCCTCTGGCACGAACTCGGAGGAGTGGGTCTGAGACAGGAGCAGCTCGATCGCCCACGCACCCTCGCTCGGGATGAACTCGGGGGCGGAGACGACAGTCGCCCCCGACACGCCGTCGAGACGACTGAGGCCGCGCTGGATCGGATCTGGCGCTGCGTCCACTGGCCATCCTCCGTCACGCGAAGCGGCCCGAGCCAGGAGTTGCAGGGCCGCTGGGCGGTGTGAACCCACCCTTCTTCGCCGACCCGTTGTCCGGCGGCTTCGGGAACTTCGACCCGAACAACTCTCGCCAGAGGTTGCCGCTCTCCGTCCGGTCCGCTGAGTCGAGAGCCCGTCGGGCGAGGTCCGCGCCTGCCTTGACCTGGTCGTAGAAGCTCGCGAAGTCCTCGCCGGAGATTCGATGGAACACGTCGTGTGAAGGGACGCCGTAGTCGGGAAGCTTCGGGGTGCCCTTCGTTAGGACCAGGATGGCGTAGCTGTTGACGATGGCCTCCATCGTCTTCACGACGCCTTCGGCAACGGACTCGATGCCATCCGGGCAGTGCTCGCCGATGAGGCGCTCCAGAGGAAACCCCTTGGGATGGTCGGGCTCGGTGTAGTTCTCGAGGCGCCACCACTTGATGCACTTCACCACGTTCACGAAGTGACCGTTGCACTTCGAGTTCTTGTCGCGCGTCCAGCGGATCTGTTCGAGGGGATGGGTGTCGTCCCACTCGTCGGCGTCGCGGTCCGGGATTCGGAGAGGCTGTGCCTGCCACTCGTTCTCGCCCGCCGCCTGGTCGAGGAGCAGCTGGGCCTGCACACGACCCAACTGGAATCTCCTCTCAGGCGAGGGCCAAGCACGGTGGAGCCGCCACTCCTGCAGCTCCCGAGATTCGAACAGGTCTCCGTCGTGGGTGACCGAGTCGGACTGCAGGATTCCGTATTCCTGCTCGGTGGGAGCCGATGTGGGCACGACGTCGAGCTCGACGTAGCTGAGCTCGATCCCGAAAGACCGCCCCTGCGGACGCCACTTCCCCTTGTAGTGCTTCTCGAGGAACGGCTCGAAGAGAGCAAGCGCCTTCTTCGGCGTGTACTCGGTCTCGTCGAGCTTCGTCACGACGATGATGTCCACGTCCGAGCGCTTGTCGCCCTTGGGCCGCACGGCGGTGTAGCGTCGGTAGCTTCCCTGGAGAAAGTCGCTGACCAGGATCGGCTTGAGGTCCTCGTCCGCGTTCAGCCGGTCTCGCAGCGTCTTGTGACCCTTCTTGAGGTCGTCACGCATTGCGGACGTCGGACGGATGTCCTTCAGGAACGTCTCGAAGTCAGTTTTCAGGATCATCTTGGACCTCATGGGCCTCTGCATCTGGGCTCGTCGGAAGCGGCAGGGCGAACGACGGTTGGTAGGAGCCATCGCGCTCGAATCCGAAGTCGAACTCGTACAGCACCAACCTTCCGAGCGCCTCACGCTGCTGGCCGATGAAGAACATCAGCGCGTTGGGGCAGGCGAAGAACACGTGGGCCCGAGCCGCTCGGCTCGGACGAGCTTTGGCAACGACAGCAGGAAGTTGGCTTGCGAGACGGTACGCATGGTCCGGTCCCTCGATGCTCTGTGGCGATGGCCCCCCTTCTGGGCTGACGAGGACGAGGCGACCGACTGCAGGGGCACCCTCCGCTGCCAAGAACTCCTCGACGTCCCTGCGCACGTCGTGCGTAACCGAGAGGCAGACGGCGATGTCTTCGTGGTCTCCTTCGCGCTCGATGATCTCGGTGGCCCATGAATCGTCGCGTGCGGTGTCAACGGAGGGCTTCCAGACCTCCAGGCTGGGCTTCTGGATCGGTGCGATGTCCACACCCGAGTTTCGGCTGAGCTCCCAGCCCGCGAGGAGCGCAAGGGAGCCGTGGCACTCCAGCGCAATGGCCGACGGCACGGCGCGAAGCCGCGCGCGACGATCGGGGTCAGCCAAGAAATCCAGCACGCTCGACGCGGAGGAGCGCCAGGAACCGCCAGACGCCAGATGGCGACCCTCAAAGTTGTGCGAGACGCAGACGAGCTCGTCCACCTCAGACTCGAGCCGCTCCGCGAATCGCACAAAGCTGCGGACCCCGATCTTGCGTGGCGGGGCCACCTCGGAAGGCGGGGCAACCAAGAGGCCCTCCCGCCCACACAAATCTCGAAACGACTCCTCGTCGAAGGAGTTGGGCCCGTTCATGAGGAACTGCTGAACCAGGCTCTCATACGGGCAGGCAGCTCGGTCAGCACTCGGCGTTTGTAGTCCGGCCGACTCGAGGGTCGCGTAGACGTAGGCCTTGAAGTCCCGGCGCCCGAAGTGGTCCAGCTGGAATCGCAGGGTTCTTGCGAACGCCCTGAACGCCTCGTCGTCGAGCTCGAGGTGGGCCCGCCACTTCTCCCGAACCTTCCCGAGATCGCCGCGAGGCCCATCGTCAAAGAACTTCCTCGGCAGCTCGCCATCGTACTCGCGGAGCAGCCGAGCCAGCTTGTCGTCGTCCTTCCAGCGCCAGTTCGACGCAAGGTGAAGTCGGAAGTGGTCGTGCTCGGAGGCGAGGTTGGAGTAGGCAGCGTGGAAGCGCTGCAGCAGCGAGGACTTCGCCTTGATGAAGACCGGGTCGATGAGTGCGTCTGAGCTGTACGCGTCCCGGTTGTCGACGTGGTACTTCAGCTGGAAGTAGTCCGCGGTCACCGTCCAGCCGCCCGCGTTCACGCCTGGCTGGCGGTAGAACACCGCGACGTCGTCGACACCTGCAGCCTTGTCGTGCTCAAGCACGACGCGTTCAACCAGAGATTGAGGTCGCAGAAGGTCAGCCGCCTGCCTCCAGAAGAATAGGCCCTGATAGACGTCGCCTTCAGTCCGGGCGCCGACTTGGTTCAGTGCCATGCCAACCTCTCGGTATCCGCGTAGTGTCGGCCTGAAGCGGCGCTACTCATGCAGCGCCTCCAAACGGCTGGCCAGGGCGCTGTACAGGCGATGCATGGCATCGACGGCTTTCTCTACAGCGCCGGGCCAGGTCGCTTCATCCGCCCAGCCGCCGGGGACGGTGAAGCTCACACGGGACGCGCGCTTCTCATCGAGCCGCTGCCAGAGAAGCTCTGCACCAAAGGCGTCCTCGACCGCGGGCCGGTCCGTGGCAAGCGCATCGAACACGGCCTTGTTGTCGGCCGCCTCGGGCCCGTCGATGTAGAGCTCCACTCGGGTCTCGTCCATCAACACGACGTAGTTCCACCACTGGCCGTGCTTCCTCGCACCGACCCAGTGGTACTTCCCGGGAGAGATGTTCTTGTGCAGATCGTGGCGCTCCCGAGCCACAGGGAGCAGGGCCTGCCAGAACTTCAGCCGTGCCTCGTGTCGATCAGGCCGCTGGGCGGCCTCGGGCTTCGACTCCTCGGGGTCTACGATGGGCTGGTGGACTGGCGGCTTCTCGCCGTCCAGGTCCAGCCGTGAGGGGTTCCAGACCCACTCCGCGAGTCGGATGTACAGCTCCTGCCGTTCGGCCTGCTCCGCGGGGCCGAAGCTCTCGTAGGCCCTGAACGGTAGGCCCGTCCGGTCGATCAGCTTTCGGAATCCCGGGTTGTTCGTGTAGGCGGCAGGGTGAAGGCTCCGGGCGAGGAGGTTCTCGCCCTTGGTGACGTACGCGTCGCGCTTCGCTTCGTAGGTCGCATCTCCGAGGCTCTGGTTGAGCCCGCGCTGAAGCAGGAGCAGTCCGCCGAGCCGATTTCTCTCGGTGTCGAAGTCCGTGGGATGCTCGAACACGTCCGCGAAACGGTCGTAGTGGTCCGCCCAGATGTGTTCGATCTCGAACGGCCGAGCGCGCCCTTGCGAGACGAGATCCTCGAAGTGCGAGGCCAGCCCACAATGGGTCTCGACCCAGTGAGTCAAGCGCGCGAGGATGTGCCGGATCTGCCGGTAGTTCTGCTGGTGCAGCCGCAGCTTGGGCTGGCTGGCGAAGGTCTCGGCTTGCTCGTCGAGCTGGCTACGCAGGAAGTCAGAGAGCCCGGCAACATCGCGGTCGCGCAGCTCCTTCGTCAACGTGAAGAGCGTGTACTTCACCGACGAATACGCGATGGTCCGGAAGTTCCAGACCCGACGCGCGAGCCAGATGTCGAGGAAGTCTGCGACGAGACCGATCTTCCGCCGAACGATGTCGTCAGAGTCGTCAGGGTGCAGTGGGGCGAGCAGCGCCTGGCTCTGCAGCGTGAAGCCGCGGTCCTCGTTGTAGTAGACCGACTCCCACCCATCGACGAGCTTCGCCGACGCGTTGCGGATCGCGAGCGCCTGTCTTCCGTAGAAATCCAGGTCAGTCTTCACGAACCGCACGAAGGTGTCGGAGTCCCCGAGGCCGACGCGCTCTCGGTGGTCGCGAACCCAGCGGTGGAACTCGGAGCCGATCCGCTCGTAGTCCTTGTTCTCAGCGCCCTTCTTGCCGGGGCGGATGGTGTCGGCGTAGCGGGCGCGCAGCCAGTTCTTGAAGAAGTCTACGTCCTCTTCATCGCCGACGTTCTTGAAGGCCTGCATGTGGGCCTTCCAAGTCGTGTTCACCGCACGCTGGTCGGCCTCGTGCCTGATGTTGGCGAGCACGTAGCCCTTGAGCATCTCCGGCAGGCTCAGTGAGAGCCCGCGGTCGTTCATCGTCTCGAAAATCGTGTAAGCGTCCTCGTCGGAGTAGGCCTCGATCTCGACGAGGTGGACGTTCTCCAAAAGCCAGTCAACGAAGTACGGCAGTGCCTGCTCGGTGACCTCCTCTGGGAAATGGTCGGCGATGTTTGCGTATCGGCTCGCGATGTTGCGAACAGACTCGCTCTCGCCGTTCAGGCTCGGCGTCACTCCGTCCAGGAGCTTCTGCATCACCTCGAGGCGGTCGGGCACGTCGAGGTTGAAGCTCTTCCGCCCGTACTTCTCGGAGTAGATGAGATTGGTGACGTCGACCGCGTCCTCGCGGTCGTCCTGCAGGTGGTTCAGGTAGATGAGCAGTAGTGTCAGCGTCGTGAGGCGCTGCTGCCCATCGACGATGAACCGCTGGCTGCGCTTGTGGCTGATGACAATCGAGCCGAGGAAGTAGTGCCCGTACTGCTCGACCTCGTGCCGCGCATGGCCCGAGTCGTAGAAGTCGAGAAACTTGCCCGTCAGGTCGTCGACCAGCTCGCGCACCTGTCGCTCCTGCCAGGCGTACTCGCGCTGGTAGAAGTCGATGGTGTACTTGGCGGCGTCGAGAAGCTCTCGGACGGTACGTGCTCGTCCTTCGATCCGCTTCATGCGAGGACCTCGACCAGCTCGGCCACGATGGCGAGCTCACCCTCTTCGAGATTCTCGAACACGATGGGATCGAACGAGGGGTCATCCGAGTCGGGCTTGAGTCGAACGACCGAATGGCGCCATCCGCCGTCGTCGGTCGCAACCTTCTCGGACTCGTAGATCTTCACGGTGTAGCGACCGCCGAGTTCCGGGTCGTTGATGTCGCCATGCTGGGCGAGCACCACCTTGCCCTGACGAGTTCCGGTCGGGTTCGCGCGCCACAGGCACCAGGCCCCGTTCGGGATGCGTCGGTTCATGGACTCTCCGACTACCTGTGCAATGAAGAGACCGGGCCCCGGCCGGGTGCGCCCCTCTGGCGCAACCCATTCGAAGTCGTTCGCTGAAGCCAAGAGCTGGTCGGTGGAGAAGCCGCCTGCCGCAATCTTGAGTTCGAGCAGCGGCACCGAGTTAACGAACGGCTGCACTTCGTCAGCGGGCACCACTCGCAGTCCTCTCGCTGGAGATGGATCGGGGTCGGCCCTCGTCGTCGTGTCCTGAGAATAGGCCGGTGTGGTCAGCAGCTCTGCTGGGCCCTTTCCCTCCCTGGTGACGCCGCTGTGAAGGAGCGACAGCCCGACGTTCACCAGGTGCTCCATCAACCGAACCGGCGTCTTGCAGTCGGGGTAAAGGGCCCCCAGAACGGCGCGAATCTCCCCGGTCTTGTCGAAGTTGCCCGACGCCCAGCGGGTTTCCACTTGGCTGGCGTTCCCCGCTGGGGTGTTGGCTCGGACTGCGTATGCGAGGGCGAACCGCGCGAGTTCCTGGCCCTCGTTGAACCATCCACGCTCCTCGAGCTCCTTCAGATAGCGTTGGCTCTCCGCGGAGAGGCCGATGACGTCTTTGTCGCGTTCCATCTCTTCCTCCTCAGCGGACCGGCTCGATGCGCGTTCGCCTCGCGGAGACCTTGACGAGTTCGTACTCGCGAAGGAGTCGCGAGCCCAAAATCTCTCGGACGTTGTTCCGCCGAAGCTCGGCTTCGTGAACCAGCAAGACCACCTGCGGCGCCATCGTCGGCAGAGCGGCGACCACGTTTTTTGTGTGCCCTTCGTCGAGGCGGCCGAAGGGGCTGTCCATGACGATCGGCCCCCGGAGTGGCGCATTGGCCTGGAGCGCTCCCATGAGAGCGAGGGCAACCACGTGCTCTGCGCCAGCGGAGCGGCCTTCTTCGATTCGAGAGTCCTTGTGGATGATGTTCAACCCGTAGCTCTCTGTGATCTCCAGCCGCTCGTAGTCGCTTCCTTCGGTGGTCATGCGAAGAAAGAGATCGCTTGCTGTGCTCTCGACTTTGCCTCTCAGGTCTCGCTTGTACCGATCGACGGCAGCGTCAAAGACCTCGCTGGCAGCCCGGAGCAGCGAAGACTTCACCTGACTGGCTCGGAGGTTTTCGGGGGCCATCCGTGCTAGCTCGTCGGTGAGCTTCTTGACGTTGGCGTCGATCTTCTTGATCGCCTCCTCTTCCTTCTCGATCGCGTCCTCGGTGACGGTGATCTTCCTGATCGTGTCGGAGAGGGAGTGGCTGTCCCCGCGGAGGCGGTCGATGTCCGCATCACCAAGTTCTGTCTGGAGGTCACGAAGTCGATCCTTCAGGGCGATCGACTCGACCTCGAGTCGTCCCAGCCTCTCCGTCAGCTCCCGCACAAGACCCGTCATGTCGTTGGGCTGGAACTTGTTCAGGTCGACGAGTCGCGCCACTGCCGGTGCGACCGTTTGCTCGGCGCCCGTCTCCTCGGGGATGGTCGACTTGAGATGTGCTGCTGCCTGCGAATCGAGGTCGCGATCACACGTGCCACAGTGCATGGCCCTCAAGGCCTCCCGCTTCAGGCGCACCGCCAGCCGATCAACCTCCTGCTCGGCTTCCCTGGATGCTTCCTCGAGCGCGCGGCGGACTGGCCCGGCCAGCACGGACCGCCACGCCTCCCTCATCGCATCCTGGAGCGAGATTCCGATCTGCTCGATCTCGGTCGCAACTTCTCCCAGTCGTGCCTCTTTCGCGTCCCGCTCCTCAAGAATCGAAAGGTACTTACGCTCCGACTTCAGAAAGGCCTCGGCCTCGGACTTCCTGGACTGAAGGTCCGCCAGTTCTCCCTGGAGCCGAGCGATCTCCTTCTTGTGCGCCTCCTTGCGCTCACCCGCCTGTTCGAGTGCGGTGCCGATCGCCTGTGTCTGCTTCGACCGCGACGCTTCTCGTGCCGCCTCCGACGAAGCTTCATCGGCGAGCGTCATCAGGTGCGCTCGTCCTTTCTTGAGGATGGGAACTCCGAGGATTCGCTCGATTGATTCGGAGATCGTGCGACCAGCTTCGCTCTCGTCGTGAAGCAGCTCCTCGTACTCCTGCAAGAGCTCACCATCGAAAAGGAAGAACCGCGATACCTGAGCCGGAAGAACACGGGCGAGTACGATGTCGCGCTCCTGGGGGCCGAGCACCCGACTCCCTTGGCGGAGAAGCAGGTCCTGTCGATAGTGGTCATCGTCCGTGGGCGTGTCTCGGAGGGGAATGCACTCACGCACCAGCTCATACTCCTGGCCATCGCTCACGAAGCCGAGGGATACGCTGAACCCGTACTTGCCCTCTGCTGCGAGGTCACGGTTCGATATCGAGTGGAGCCGTCGGCGGCGGGAACCGCGACCGAGTACGGTCCCATAGAACGCGTACCTCACGGCGTTCAGCAGGGACGTCTTGCCTCGCATGTTTTCGCCGTAGACCAACGTGATGCCCGGCTCGGCAGGGAACTCGATGATCTGCTCATCAGCGAACGGACCGAAACCCTGGATTTCGAGGCGACGAAGCTCAAGCATTGCCTTCCTCCTCGAGCATTGATGCGACGGCGGTGCTTACTTCCTTGCGAATTGCTGCAAGGGCGGCCTGTTCATCGTCGGCGGCCTCATGCTCGATCTCCACGACCCGCTGCAGAAACTGCGAGGACAGGCCCGGGTGCTTCTCCGCCCGCGCTAGCTCGACGCTCTCGAGCAGATCTCCGAGGTCAGTCTTGTTGTTCGTCATCATCCACCTCGATTCCGGAGTCGACGAGTGCGTGCCAGTCGATTCCCAGGTCAATTGCTGTCCGCGCAAGGTCAGCACCACACGCTGGATTGTCGGCATGGTTGGCGAACTGGATTGCCCGGGCGAGCTCGCCCGCAGTGATGGGATCCGGTCCGGCGTCGTCATCGGCAGGAGGAGCTGCCGGAATGACGAGCGCATCATGAATGTAGGCAAGTGCTTTGCCCGGAGCCTTCCGAAGCACCCGGCCTCGCCTCTGGATGTACTCTCGCGGGTTCTTGGAGGACGCCAAAATCAACGCGTGGGTCACGTTCGGGATGTCGACGCCCTCGTCCAGGCACTTGATGGCCACGACAATGCCCCCGCGGCGGCTGAGCCACGCGAGGGTGGCTTCGCGGTCACCTGTCATCTCGCTGTGAAACGGCAGGGGATTGAGCCTCTCTGCTTCCAACGCGATTCGGACGGCGTCCAGCTGTTCGAGATTGTCGCAGTAGACGAGCCAGCGCTGGCCCTTCTTGAAGTGCTCTCGCATCACTTCGACGGCGAGTTCGACCTTGCCTGATGCCTGCTTGACTACACGAGCCCGGCGAATGAGCAGTCGCTTGAGCCGTTCCCGAAGTCCTGCGTCCGGCGCATCGTTGAGCCTCGCGTAGAGTTGCCCAACGCGAGCGCTGATCTCGTCCCACTCCTGTTGCTCCTCCTCCGTGAGTTGGACTGTGTGGGGTCTATAGAAGTACTTGCAGAGCACCCCGTCTCGAACGGCGTCGGCTAGGGTGTAGCGGGGCTCGAGAATCCCCTCGAAGAAAGACAGAATCGCGGCGGTGCCCGAAGGGTCTCCTGCCCGTCGTGGGGTGGCACTCAGGCCAAGGCGTGCCCCGCAGAATCTCTCGTCATTCAGCAGGTTCTGGTGCACCGGCGACCCCGCACGGTGGACTTCATCGACCACGAGAAGGCTGCGAGTCGAGGGATGCACTCGTTCGATGAAGGCGTGGCTTGACGCGGTCTGGATCGTCGCCAGAACCAGACGCCGTTGTTCACCGGGTCGGGTCCAGGCTTCCAATCCATCTCGCCATCTCGAATACCCGGCACCTGCTCGCAACACCTGAGGCTCGAGGTCGTCGAGGGTTTCCACCAGTTCGGTGTGCCACTGACCAAAGAGCACCCGATCGGGAACGACGACGATGACTACCTCGCCTGCGGCGAGTGCCTCACGAATCGCGGTTATCGCGGTGAACGTCTTGCCTGCGCCCGTCGCGAACTCGAGGATTCCGCGCCGGTTGTTGGCACGCCAGCTGGCCAGGCCGGCAGCCTGGTGGGGTCGGAGCGTGCGGCCCCTAGGGTCGACGTGGCGGCTCGCGTCAAGGCACTCCTTGAGTTCCGACTCCCAGTCCGGTGTCGCGACGCGCTCGAGCTCATCCTTCGCAACCTGTGGGAAGGGACGCACCCGAAGCCCTGGGTAGACGTCGTCCCAGAGTTCGTTGAAGTAGCTGAACTCGGTTGTTGCTCGCTCGAAGTCGCGCTCGCCGAGCCAAGTTGCGGCCACGTCGACGGACTCGAGGTTTCCGTCGGCCGCCAGGCCACTCCACGTCTCGTTCATCGAGCCCTTGAAGATGACCATGTTCCCGTCTTGGTCTTCGAAGACTCCAAGCTTGTCGTGAAAGATGCGGCCCCGTGCGGTTGCACGATCTGACGGCTTGAGGATGGCCACCTTCAAGTCGATCACGCCCGACGCTACGAGGGCTGCGAGTATCCGAACCGGTTGCTCCAGCTGCGGCTCTGCAAGTAGGCCACGAACCTCTTCGAGGAAGTGGGCTGCGAGCTGATCGTCGTGCCGCGCGGAATAGCCTTCCTCGAGCGCACTGATGTCAGGGTCAGAAAGAACGTGGGAACACAGCACGCGCATGGTCCCCTTATTCTCGACGACAAAGCGACGCAGCGCCGGCCAGGCCACCGCGAAGACAGTGCTCCTGAAGAACCCGACGGCGCGGTGATAGCGAGACGCTCTCTCCATGCAGGGGAGGTAGAAGTCCCGGGCGATGTCGTCTCGGCCCTTGTGGTAGCTCGTGTTGAGCGAGAGTTTAGCCAGTGACACTGGTGCCTCCCATCTGCTCAATCCGCTGGACCAGGGTCTTCTCGAGTTCGGAAGACGTGCAAGCCATGACTGTTTCGATGAGCCCGCTGCTAAGTCTCCGCTCCTGGTCGGCGTAGCCGGTGGCCGCCGCCGTCATCACAGTGTCCGTGCGTACCTGGATGTTGCCCCCGTTCTTGAACCTCGGATGGAGGCTCGCGTCCCACATGACGAAGACGTCGAGATCTGCACGGTACGCGACCAGCAAAGCCAGCCGTCCTCCCGAATGATCGAACGACCGATACTCACCCACGGGGTGTCCACGAAGCCTGAGAACTGCCTTGTATTCGAAGTCCCTTTTCGTTCCGACACCGCCAACAAGGTTGTACATGTACAACCGGAGTCGTGGGGGAAGCGGGAGGATCATGTCGACGAGAAGTGGCTTCTCATCGAGGTCGTTCAGCGCTGTGGCTGCGCCGTCGAAGCAATCGAGAAACGTCTGGTGAAGATCTGGTGTGGAGAGCGATACGGCCACCTACTCCTCCACATCTTGATCTTCGTTGGTCCAGATGACTTCCTTCGAGCGCTGTCCAGCTCGCGTGGTCTTGACGTCAGCAAGGTCGCGAAATGGAAGCCAGTCGGCCCCGTCGTTCTCGCATACGATGACCTGGCCGTCGCGCGACCTGCACCACTCGCCCAGCGCGTCGAAGTCGAGCCCCTCCGAACCGTGAGTGTAGTGCTTGCCTGCGTGCTGATACGGCGGGTCGACGAACCAGGTAGCAGGACCGACGACGGGGCAGTCCTCGTAGGAACAATTGTGGACCTTCCAGTGCCGGATAGACTCGACCTGTGACGCGATGGTCTCGCGGACGCGGTCACCCCAGAAGGACCCAGGCCGAATACCATCACGCATCCATTTCGAAGGGCGCTTTCGAGGACGCGATGCGCCTCGGTTGAGCCAGAAGCCCACCAGCCACTCGGCCTCCTGAGCGAGGTTGAGATCCTCGACCGTCCCGTCGAGAGGAACGTCCGGGATCTTCAGAATCTCCTTTGGCTTGACCTTGGTCAGGTACGTCCAGACGCTCGCGATGATCGGGTCCGCTTCGCAGAGCACGATGTCCAGGTGCGCGTACCGAACGGAGAAGCCGGCGCTGCCCGCGAAAGGCTCAACGATCGTCTTATGCAGCGGGGCTGGGTAGTGCTTGATCGCATCGCGCCACTTGCCCCCGTAAAAGCCGAAGAAAGGTCGCAGGTCGGATACGGTCGGCTGGGTCGCTTGTTCGATGGGCATATCCTCGCTGCGAGATTCGGATGTTGGCTTGGAGTTGTGGCGTTGGCGCAGACCGCCGTCGCGCGAGCCACTTTGCGTGCCCGTCGCGCTGGTTGGCTGGTCTGTCGCTTCACCTCTCACGCCTGTTCTCCTTGCTCATCCTGACCAGCTCCACCGGCCTCAACCCACGCATCGACCTGCGACAGCTTGAACTTCCAAAGGCGCCCCACCTTGTGCGCGGGCAGCGCCTTTGACTCGATCCAGCGGTAGACCGTGTCGCGAGCGATTCCGAGGTGCTTCGCGACGTCCTCGACGGACGCCCAGGGTTCTTGTTCCGACATCGGTTCGCTCCAGCGGGCACGGAGGCACCCCGGTCAAGACGCACTGCCTCCATCTTGGGCTGCGCGAAGCTAACACGATCAGCCCCAGAGGCTCAAGCGCAGACAGGATCGTACTGAGTCGGAAAGAATCGGCACGTTGCGTGCCGCGGGACTACCCCGCGAGCTCGGCCTCCGGTCGCAGCTCGATCCACGCCTCCCGCTGGTCCTCCCAGCACAGGCTGGCCAGCACCTGGCGCAGGGTGCGCTCGGTGACGGGCTCCCGCCCCACCGGGAACTCGAGCGCCAGTACTTCCTCTTGGATGTCGGGGGCGAGGAGCAGGAGGTTCATCAGCTGGGTCAGCCGGGCGCGGGTGAGCCCATGGCGGCGGGCGACGTCCGCGTAGTCCTTGTAGCGGCCAGCCTCGATGTCGGCGGCGATGCGGTGGGCCAGCGCCAGGCGACAGGCGACGCGGGCGGGACGGCGCTCGGCGAGCTGGCGCCGCCGGCGCTTCACGCGGGCCTGCGTGCGCCGCTGTCGGGGCCGGAAGGCGATCGTCTCGGCGTGCTGGGTCATGGGCTCGCCTCCATCGCCGCGGCCGACACGGGGGCGCTGGTGGCCACTGGTTGCGCCTCGTCGTCCGGTGGCTCCTCGTCCTCCGGCTCGTCCTCGGGCTCGGTCGCCAGCGGCTCGAAGGGCGCGGCCAGGTCGTGGAACTCGAGGTCGAGCTTGCCCTCGGGCTCGTTGACGACAACCCGCTTCACCACGAGGTGGACGAGGTCCTGCTTCTCGGCGGCCTCGAACTCATCCCAGACGGCGTCGAAGACCTCGAGGATGTTCACCGTGGCGCGCACCTGCTCTGTGGCGTTCTGAAGGCCGCGCAGCTGGGCGTCGAGGGAGCAACGCTCGGTCGACAGCAGATCGAGCTGGGCCTCGATCTCGCCGATGCGCTCGGCCAGCAGCTTGCCCTGGGTGCCGGTCTCCGAGCCGATGGCGTCCATCAGCTTGCGGCCCTCGGCGTGCAGCTTCGCCTCGTCGGCCACGATGCGCTCGCGCTCCGAGGTGATCGCTGCCATGGCCTCGACCCGGCCGACCTCCATGCGGGCGACGATCTCCTCGCGCAGCAGCGGGTCGGTGCAGCGGGCCTTCACCCGGCTGACCACCAGCTGCTCGAGTTCCTCGGCGCCGAGGCGCGGGTGGTCGCAGCCGTCGCGCCCCTTCCGGCCGCGGTTCGAGCACACGTAGTAGCGGTAGATCTCCTTGTTGCGCCCGCGGCCCGCCGTGGTGGTGATGCGCTTGTCGCAGAGCCCGCACCAGGTGATGCCCTGGAGGAGGTACTCGGGGTTTCGCCCGCGCCGCCTGCCGCGCCCGCAGGCCTTCGACGTGAGCACCGACTGCACCCGCGCGAAGAGCTCCTCGCTGACGATGGCCTCGTGCTCGCCCTCGTAGAGCTCGCCGTTGAACTCCACCTTCCCGAGGTAGGTCACGTTGCGCAGGATGCTGTGGACGTCCTTGTCCCTGTACTTCCGAGGCGGAGTCACGCGCCCGGTCTTCGCGCGGTACCCCTTCTTCATCCAGCCCAGGTCGTTGATGCGCTTGGCGACGGCATTCACCGAGCCGAGGCGCAGGTACATCCGGAAGATGGTCCGCACCCGCTCGGCCTCCTCCTCGCAGACGACCAGCTGCTTCTTGTCGTGGTCCCCGAGGTAGCCGTAGGCCGGCCGCGAGCCGAGCCACTTCCCGCGCTTGCGGGCGGCGGCCATCTTGTCGCGGGTGCGCTCGGCGATCATCTCGCGCTCGAATTGGGCGAATGAAAGCAGGATGTTGAGCGTGAGCCGCCCCATCGAGTTCGTCGTGTTGAAGTTCTGCGTGGTCGAGACGAACGTGACGTCCTTCTGGTCGAAGAGCGCGAGCAGCTTCGCGAAGTCCATCATGAACCGCACCGGGTTTACCGGAGGCCCCAGCTCTTGAGAGACTGGAGCCATGGGAAAGCGAATCTACTCGAAGGAAGTCCGGGAGCGCGCCGTCCGGCTCGTTCGTGAGTCGAAGGCCG
>Ga0070729_10003460_pt1 | contig 18329 bp, 8 predicted proteins | sample tdDd472_FD_66725 | JGI IMG/M metagenome (GOLD analysis project Ga0070729, IMG submission 66725) | Marine sediment microbial communities from the Atlantic coast under amendment with organic carbon and nitrate - tdDd47.2 | ecosystem: Environmental > Aquatic > Marine > Coastal > Sediment | place... | reverse complement strand
GCTGCCTCGACGAGTCGGACGCCTACCCCGAGCTGTGCCCCGGGTACGTGCTCGACCCCTTCGCCACGGTGCGCGACGGGCTGTCCGGTGACTTCGGCCGCCTCGTGTGTGGCTGCGGTCGCAACTTCGGCGGCGAGGGCTGCCGGACGGGGTGCCCGTCGGCGATGACCTCGGACGAGTACGGCGAGCGCCCCGGCGTCGGCTGGTGGATGTGCGGCACGCCCGCGTCCACCGCCATGGACGCCGACGCCCCCGACGGCGCCGCAGTGCCCGGGTTCACCGGCACGTACGACGGCTCGGCCTGGTCCGTGCGCGGTCGCATCGCGGCGTCGCCGCGCGACCGGGCGCCGATGACGGCGACCGACGACGGCGACCGCACCTGGAGCGTCCGATGAGGCGCCGACCCACCCCTGCTGCATCCACTCGAACGAATCTCAACACGACGACGAATGTCGAAATCCATCATGGAGCCCGCATGCCTGCTTCCCACTTTCGTTGCTCCCTGCCTCTCGCGCTCGGCCTGCTCGTCGCGCTCGCCGCGACCCCCGTCGTCGCTCAGGCGGACGGCGACCCGGCCACCGACACCCTGACCCGCGTGATCCCCTACGAGGGCACGATCGAGGTCGACGGCACCGCCTTCACCGGCACCCTCGACCTGCGCTTCACCCTCTACGACGACGAGGGCACGGCGCTGTGGTCCGAGACGTGGGCGCCCGGTGGCGAAGCCGGCGTGGGGGTCCCTGTCTATGCGGGCACGTTCTCGGTGCTGCTCGGCCAGCACGTCCCGCTCACCGAGACCGTCGTCGACGCCGCCGACCTCTTCGTCGGGCTCGACATCAGCACGGACGACTTCGTGACGTTCACGCCCCTCGCGGGTCGCCAGCGGGTCGGCTTCGCGCCATTCGCCGTGTGGGCCTCCGCCGGTGCCGACTTCTCGGTGAACGGCGAGCTCGCCGTGGCCGGCGGTGCCGCGGTGGACGGCGACATCGACCTCGGGGGCGACCTGAGGCTCGAGACCGGGTGCGTGCGGATGGACGACGCGAACGTGGCGTTCTGTGGCGAGGATCGCATGTACCCGGGCAGCGGGGTCGAGATGCGTGTGCTCGAGAACCCCGCCGACGGCGAGCCGCTGCTGCGCGTACTCAGCGCAGTCGGCGCGGAGCGGCTGCGGGTCGAGCACCGCGGCGACGTCGAGATCAACAACCACCTGCTCGTGCTCGGTCCGGACGACGACGTCGACGGCAACATCACCGCGAACGGCGGGATCTCTGCGGGCGGCGCGCTCGATGTCGACGGCACGTCAGACCTCGCCGGCGACGTCACGATGCGCAACGACCTCACCGTCCAGGGCGATCTCACCGTCACCGGGGACCTGACGAACCTCACGGTCACCAGCCGATTCTCGACCGACTATTCGCCGAGGTCCGACAGCGCGGCGAGCTTCACCACGAGCGATATGGTGTCGGTCGAGAACAGCATCTGCTTTCTCACGGGCACGCTGATCGACGAGCCGAACGATGCCGGGGACGACCTGGACGGGTGCGTCATCACCCAGAGCGGGGGCGGATCGCCGGTGTGGCGGCTCGCGGCGTTCGCCGAGAACGGGACGACCGTGCAGTGCCGAGCGCAGTGCCTGCAGTGGTGAATGCTGCGGGGTGAATGCCGCAGCGTGTCGTGACCGGGCGCATTGACGCCCCGCGGTCGCGGTTCGACACTGTGGGCCCTTCAGGCGCTACGCTCGGCGCCCGCGGCTCGTTTCGGGGCCTCGGGCGACCCTGGCGTGCGCCGCACCTGCCCACAGCGTCGCCCCGACCGGAGGCCCCATGACCGACGCGCTCATTTTCGACGCCGTGCGCACCCCGCGCGGCCGCGGCAAGGCGAGCGGATCGCTGCACACCGTGTCCCCCATCGACCTGGTGCGGACGGTGCTGCAGGCGACCGAGCGCCGCAACGACCTGGACACGAGCCTTGTCGACGACGTCATCCTCGGGTGCGTCGAGCCGGTCATGGACCAGGGCTCGAACATCGCCCGGGTCGGCGTGCTGCACGCCGGCTGGGACGAGTCCGTCGCCGGCCAGCAGATCAACCGGTTCTGCGCGAGCGGCCTCGAGGCGTGCAATCTCGCCGCGGCGACGGTGATGGCCGGCCAGACGGACCTGATGGTCGCCGGCGGCGTCGAGCACATGTCGCGGGTGCCGATGATGAGCTCCGGCGGTGCGTGGGCGGTGGACCCCGAGGTGGCGATCCCCACCGCGTTTGTCCCCCAGGGCATCAGCGCCGACCTCATCGCGACGAAGTGGCGGTACAGCCGCACCGACGTCGACAGCTTCGCCGTGCGCAGCCAGGACAAGGCCGCTGCGGCCTGGGAGGCCGGGCACTTCGACCGGTCGGTCGTGCCGGTCGTCGACGAGGCCGCCGGCATCACCGTGCTCGACCGCGACGAGCACCTGCGCCCGGGCACGACCGTCGAGTCGCTGTCGGGCCTGCGTCCGTCGTTCGCCGGGCTCGCGCGCGCCGCGGGCTTCGATGGCGTCGTGAAGCAGCGGTACCCCGAGGTCGGGCCGCTGAACCACGTGCACCACGCCGGCAACTCGTCGGGCATCGTCGACGGGGCGGCCGCCGTGCTCATCGGCAACCGCGAGGCCGGCGAGCGCGCCGGGCTCACGCCGCGTGCCCGCATCCGCGCCTTCGCGGCGATCGGATCCGAGCCGACGATCATGCTCACCGGCCCGTCGTACGCCGCCGAGAAGGCGCTGAAGCGTGCCGGCATGACGGCGAGCGACATCGACCTGTGGGAGGTGAACGAGGCCTTCGCGTCCGTCGTGCTGCGCTTCATGGACGCCATGGGCATCGACGAGTCCGACGTGAACCCGAACGGCGGCGCCATCGCCCTGGGGCACCCGCTGGGCGCCACGGGCGCGGTGCTGCTCGGCACGGCGCTCGACGAGCTCGAACGCCAGGACCGGTCGACTGCTCTGATCACGCTCTGCGTCGGCGCCGGCATGGGCGTCGCCACCATCATCGAACGCGTCTGAGGCCCGTCATGACCGACATCATCACCATCGACATCGACGGCGACGGCATCGCGACCCTGACGTGGGACGATCCCGGTGCGCCCGTGAACACCCTCGGCGAAGCGTCGATCACGGCCTTCGCGAACGCCATCGAGACCGTCGCCGCCAACAACGACGTGACCGGCATCGTCGTCACGTCCGGCAAGCGCGGCTTCATCGCCGGCGCCGACCTCAAGATGCTGCGCACCCTCGGCGACGCGACGCCGCAGGCCATCTACGACATGGTCCGCGGCCTGCAGGGCCCGCTGCGCGCCCTCGAAACCTGCGGCAAGCCCGTCGTGGCCGCGATCAACGGCACGGCGCTCGGTGGCGGCTACGAGGTCGCGCTCGCCTGCCACCATCGCATCGCCGCCGACGACCCGAAGGCGCAGATCGGCCTGCCCGAAGCCGGGCTGGGCCTGCTGCCCGGGGCCGGCGGCACCCAGCGGCTGCCTCGCATGATCGGCGCGATCAACGCGATCCCGATCCTCACCCAGGGCAAGAAGATGCCGCCGCGGGCTGCGCTCGAGGCAGGGCTCGTCGACGAGGTCGTCACCCCCGACGGGCTGCTCGACGCCGCGAAGGCGTGGATCAAGGAGTCGCCCACCGCGACCCAGCCGTGGGACGAGAAGAAGTTCCGCATCCCCGGCGGGGCCGTGCAGACGCCGAAGGTGTTTCAGCACTTCGTCGGCGCCAACGGCCACACCCGCAAGGCGACCTGGAACAACTACCCGGCGCCGCAGGCGATCCTCGCCTGCGTGTACCACGGCCTGCAGATGCCCCTCGACCCGGCGCTGAAGTACGAGGCGCGGCGGTTCACCGAGCTCGCGCAGGGCGCGGTCGCCCAGAACATGATCCGCACGCTCTTCTTTGCCATGGGCGAGGCGAACAAGCTGGCGCGGCGGCCCGAGGGCGTGCCGAAGGCGACGTTCAAGAAGGTCGGCGTGCTCGGCGCGGGCATGATGGGCGCAGGCATCGCCTGGCAGTGCGCGCTCGTCGGGATGGAGGTCGTGCTCATCGACCGCACGCAGGACCACGCCGAGAAGGGCAAGGCGTACAGCGAGGGCCTCGCGGCGAAGCGCGTGAAGCGCGGGCGGATGTCCGAGGTCGACGCGGCGATGCTGCTCGCCCGCATCACGCCGACGACGGACTACGCGCTGCTCGACGGCGCCGATATCGTCGTCGAGGCGGTGTTCGAGGACCGGGCGATCAAGGCGGACGTCACGCAGAAGTCCGAGGCGGTCATCGGCCCCGACGCCATCTTCGCGTCGAACACGTCGACCCTGCCGATCACGGGTCTCGCCGAGGCGTCGAATGACGCGAAGCGCTTCATCGGGCTGCACTTCTTCTCGCCGGTCGACAAGATGAAGCTGGTCGAGATCATCGTCGGCGAGCACACGTCGGACGAGACCCTCGCGCGGTCGATGGACTTCGTGCAGGCGATCAAGCGCACGCCGATCGTGGTCACCGACCGCCGCGGCTTCTTCACGAGCCGCGTGTTCAAGACGTACATCCTCGAGGGCATCGCGATGCTGCGCGAGGGCGTCGACCCGATGCTGCTCGACAACGCCGGGCGCATGGCGGGCATGCCGGTCGGGCCCCTCGCGCTCACCGACGAGGTGTCGCTCGAGCTGATCCACCGGATCAGCGGGCAGACTCGTCGTGATCTCGGCGACGACTACGTCGAACACCCCGCCGAACCCGTCATCACGCACATGGTCGAGGTGGCCAATCGGCTGGGCAAGAAGACCGGCAAGGGGTTCTACGACTACCCGGACGACGGCCCGAAGCGCATCTGGTGCGGGCTGCGCGAGCAGTTCATCCCTCGGCGCGAGCAGCCCGATCCGGGGTCGATCGGCGAGCGGCTGCTCGCGATCCAGGCGGTCGAGACGGTGCGCTGCCTCGACGAGGGTGTGCTGCTGCACCCCGCCGACGCCGACGTCGGCTCGATCCTCGGCTGGGGTTTCTGCCCGTTTCACGGCGGCGTGCTGTCGTACATCGACACGGTCGGCGTCGCGGCGTTCGTCGAGCGGTGCGACGCGCTCGCCGAGGCGCATGGTGAGCGGTTCACGCCGCCGCAGCGTCTGCGCGACATGGCGGCGGCGGGCGAGACCTTTCACGGCTGACCGCTTGCACGTCGGGCGGCGACGACGCTGACCCGGATGCGCCCCGCGTTCGCTTCGTGCGACCGCGGGGCGCCGCGCTTTTGTGCGCACAAATCGCGGCGCACGCCGCGACAGAGGGGATGTCATGGCCGAGCGTGGCGTGGTGTCGACGCTCGGCGCGGTGTGAACCGAGGGAGGGACAAATGCGCGTGAATCGATGGATCGCAGTTCTGGCGTTGGCCGGCGCGATGGGGGCCGGGTGCTCCGATGACGACGGCTCGCCGGGGGGCGGCGCAGGCGATGCCGGGCTCGATGCGGCGATGGATGCAGGCGATGCCGGCGGGGTCGACGGCGGCACCGATGCCGGGGTGGATCCCGGCGCCGACGTCGCGCTCGACACTGCGCTGGATACCGCGCTGGATACCGCGCTCGACTCCGGCGACGACACGGCCCCCGACGTGCCCTTCGACGGCGTGGGCACCTGCGTCGAGCCGATCGAGATCGGGGCGGCGGACGAGACCGGCGCGATGGAGTGGACCGTCACGGGCACCACGGTCGACGCCACCCCGCTGCTGGCCGGCACCTGCGCCGAGGTGCGCACCGCGCCCGAGGTCGTCTACGTCTGGACGCCGCCGGCGACGGGGCTCGCGACGATCGATCTCGCCGGCCCCGATCCGCTGCTGCATGTCCGCGGCGCCTGTGCCGACCCGAACACGGAGCTGGCCTGCAACGACGACGCCGGCGGCGACACGCTGGACTCGCAGGTGACGGTCTTCGCGGTGGCCGGCGAGCCGATGTTCGTGATCGCCGACAGCTACGACCCCGAAGAGGCCGGGCCGTTCACGCTCACCGTGCGTCTCGAAGCGCGCGAGCCCCTCGACCTCGACCCCGGGGTGTGGGTGTCACGCGGGTACGGGTACGCGTTGGACACGCGCACCGAACTGTGGCGCCTGTACGAGTACAGCGACGTGCACTGCATCAACGCCCTGGCGGGCCCGCCGGCGTCGTTCTCGACGATCGTGGTGGACGCCGAGATCGAGGGCGGCAACGCGCGGCTGACGACCGACGGGTCCGTGGCCCCGATCACGTTCGATCGGCAGGACGCCCTGCCGGCGAGCTGCGCCGACGGCGGGGATCCCATCGTCGGTGACGCCGCGTACACGTTCGACGCCGCCGCGCTCTTCGACGTCGCGTGGCAGGCGTTCGACGAGCACTACGCGTTCTTTGAGCTGCGCGAGATCGACGTCGACGCCCTGCTCGCCGAGGCGCTCGCGGTGCTCGGCGACGCGCCGGATGAGGACGCGCTGTACGACGCGATTGTCGCCGTCATGGCTCCCCTGAACGACGGGCACGTCGCGCTGAGCGCCGGTCGGCGCGAGTTCGCGTCGAAGCCGTTTCTCGTCGAGGCCCTGCTGCGCGAGGCGTTCGACGCCGAGGGCGGCGAGGGCTCGTTCGAAGCGTACCTCGAGCAGCAGCTGATCGCCTGGGTCGGCGCGGTGTCGGAGTACCTCGACGGCGGCCTGTCCGGGGCGATCGGCGAGTTCGCGTGGGGCCGGCTCGCGGACCCGGACGTGGCGTACCTGCAGGTGCTCTCGTTCGGGCTGGCGAGCGACGCCGCGATGGCCGACGCGATCGACGCGGCCATCGCCGAGGTCGGCGACGCCGAGGCGATGATCGTCGACATCCGCATCAACGGCGGTGGCAGCGACACCCAGAGCCTCGCAATGGCGTCGCGCTTCGCGGCCGAGCGCACGCTCGCGTTCACGAAACAGGCGCGTGACGGCGATGGGTGGACGGAGCCGTTCGAGGTGTACGTCGAACCCCACGACGGGCCGCGGTTCGAGGGCCCGGTGGTGGTGATGGTCAGCGGCTCGACGGTGAGCGCGGCCGAGATCTTCACCCTCGCGATGCGCGAGCTACCGAACGTCACCGTCGTCGGGCAGCCGACGTCCGGCGAGCTGTCGGACATCCTGTCGCGCACCCTGCACAACGGATGGTCGATCGGCTTGTCGAACGAGCGGTATCTGACGCCCGACGGCACGCTCTTCGAGGCCGTGGGGATCCCGGTCGACGCGGCGATCGAGGCCGACCTGCTGCAGCAGAGCGCGTGGGCGGGCGGCACCGACCCGTGGATCGACGCCGCGCTCGAGGTGCTGGCCGAGTAGGCCGCAGGTCAGCCGAAGCCGCAGACCTGCATGCCGCGCTGCACGGCCGGGCGCGCGACAAAGCGCTGGACCCAGGCGTCGACGCGTTCGAACCGGTGGTACTCGACGCGGTCCTTGCCCTCGTAGAAGTCGAGGGCGCCGACCCAGGGCACGAGGGCGATGTCGGCGATCGAGAAGTCGCCGGCGATCCAGTCCCGGCCCTCGAGCGCACGGTCCATCACCTCGAGCAGGCGCGTGACCTCGGCGGCGTAGCGGTTGGCGCCGTACTCGTCGGTGTTGCCGCGGGCGAATTTGTAGAAGTGCCCGAACTGCCCGAACATCGGGCCGACGCTGCCGACCTGAAAGAACAGCCACTGCAGCACTTCGCTGCGCTCGGCGGGGGTGGTGCCGATGAGCGCCCCCGCCTTGTCGGCGAGGTGGATGAGGATGGCGCCGGACTCCATGATCGCGAGCGGCTGGCCGCCGGGGCCGTCCGGGTCGATGATCGCCGGGATCTTCGAGTTCGGGTTGATGCGCACGAAGTCCGGGTGGAACTGGTCGCGGGCGTCGAACGAGATCTTGTGCGCCTCGTACGGCAGCCCGAGCTCTTCGAGCGCAACACCGGCCTTGATGCCGTTCGGCGTGGCCAGCGAGTAGAGCTGGATGCGGTCCGGGTGCTCGGCGGGCCAGCGGGCGGGCAGATCGATCTGGCGGGGGTACATGGGGCGCCTCGTGGGTCGGTGGTCTGTCGGGACAGGACCTCGGATGTGCCGACGGCGCAAACGATTCGTCGATTCCTGCCGATCTCGCCGCGCGCGCTCAGCGTTGGGGGTCGATGCCCGGCAGCGGCGGGTCGACGAAGCGCTGCACCTCGACCCGCCACCCGGCCGGGTCGCGGGTGAAGAAGTGGTAGATGCCGAACCGCTCGTTCATCCGCGGCGCGCCGTCCGTCTCGACGCCCCGGTCGACGAGCCGCTGCCAGACCCCGTCGACGTCATCGGTGACCAGGGTCACGATCACGCCGTCGTTCGGCGCGAGGTCGTCATGGGTGCAGACCCCGAGCCACGCGCCGGTGGCGACGCGATAGATGCGGCATGGCCCCTGGTCGAGGGCGAGCTCGAGACCGACGACGTCGTGGTAGAACGCGTGGGCGGCGTCGAGATCGGGGGCGAAGACGAAGGTGACGAGGCCGTCGAAGGTCGGTGGGGTCATGGTCGAGGCGGGGGCGAGGGCGGCTGGGTGTACCCCCATCGGGGAATACTCGATCCCGCGGACCTTTCGGACACTGCGTCGTGATCATCCCCTCGCGATCCCCACAGGTCCCATGTCTCGCTCACTGCGTGCCCCCCTCGGGTGGGTCTTCATCGTGTCGTCTGCCCTTGCGCTGGCCTGCTCCGGTTCGGACGCAGACCCGTCGAGCACGGACGCCGGGGACGCCGCCGTCGCGGACACGGCGGGCGGCGACGCCGCGTCGGATGGCGGGTCGGACGTGGCCACCGACCCACCGGGTGATGCGGCGGCCGACACGGCGCTCGATGCGGTGACCGATGCGACGGACGCCGCCGGGGACGTCGTGCTCGACGTCGATCTGGATGCCGTGGCCGACGTCGCGACCGACACGCCGCCGGACGCTGACGGGGGCTGCCCCGACGACGACGGGGACGGGGTGTGCGACGCCGACGACGTGTGCGCTGGCTTCGACGACACGCAGGATGCGGACGCCGACGGCGTGCCGGACGGCTGTGACGTGTGTGCCGACGCCGACGATGCGCTCGACGCCGACAGCGACGGCGTGCCGGACGGCTGCGATGTGTGCGACGGCTTCGACGACGCGGTGGATGCGGATGCGGACGGCGTGCCGGACGGCTGTGACGTGTGCGACGGGTCCGATGACGCGATGGATACGGACGCCGACGGCGTGCCCGACGGTTGCGACGCCTGTGCCGGGTTCGACGATGCGCTGGACGCCGACATGGACGGCGTTCCGGACGGCTGCGACGTGTGCGCCGGCTTCGACGACACGCAGGACGCGGATGGCGACGGGATCCCCAATGGCTGCGATACCTGCGACGACCGCGATCCGGACACGGACGGCGACGGCGTGCCGGACCCGTGCGACCTGTGCGAAGGGTTCGACGATACGGTCGACGCGGACGAGGACGGTGTCGCCGATGGCTGCGACGCCTGCGAAGGGTTCGACGACGCGCTGGACGACGACGCGGACACCGTGCCGGACGCGTGCGACGTGTGCGCCGGCGCCGACGACCTCGCAGACACCGACGGGGACGGTGTGCCCGACGGCTGCGACCTGTGCGAGGGCTCGGACGACGGTGTCGACACCGACGGCGATGGTGTGCCCGACGGCTGCGACGTATGCGAGGGGTTCGACGACGCCCTGGACGCCGATGGGGACGGCGTGCCGGACGGCTGCGACGTGTGCGCCGGCTCGGACGACCGCGTCGACACCGATGGGGACGACGTGCCCGACGGCTGCGATGTCTGCGAAGGGTTTGTCGACGCGAGCGACGCGGATGGGGACGGCGTGCCCGACGGTTGTGACGCCTGCGCCGGGTTCGACGACGCGGTGGACGGCGACGGCGACGGTGTGGCGGACGGCTGCGACGCGTGCCCGGCGGACAACCCGGACGACTCGGACGGCGATTCGGTGTGCGACAGCGTGGATCTGTGCGCGGGGTTCGACGACGGGGTCGACCCGGACGGGGACGGCGTGCCGAGCGGGTGCGATGCGTGCCCGGCGGACAACCCGGACGACACGGATGGCGACACGGTCTGCGACAGCGCGGACGTGTGCGCGGGCTTCGACGACCGGGTCGACCCGGATGGGGATGGCGTCCCGAGCGGGTGCGACGCGTGCCCGGCGGACAACCCGGACGACTCGGACGGCGATTCGGTGTGCGACAGCGTGGATCTGTGCGCGGGGTTCGACGACCGGATCGACCCGGACGGGGACGGCGTACCGAGTGGCTGCGACCCGTGCCCGGCGGACAATCCGGACGACACGGACGGCGACACGGTGTGCGACAGCGTGGACGTGTGCGCCGGGTTCGATGACCGGATCGACCCGGACGGGGACGGGGTGCCGAGCGGGTGCGACGCGTGCCCGGCGGACAACCCGGACGACTCGGACGGCGACTCGGTCTGCGACAGCGTCGACGCCTGTCCGGGCTTCGACGACGCGGCGGACGGCGACGGGGACGGCGTGGCGGACGGCTGCGACCCGTGCCCCCTCGACAACCCCGACGACGTCGATGGCGACACCCTCTGCGCCAGCGAGGAAGCGGACCTCGGCACGGACCCGCTGCTCGCGGACACCGACGGCGACGGGCTGCGCGACGACCGCGAGATCGAGCTCGGCTCGGATCCGACGCTCGTCGACTCCGACGAGGACGGCGTCGACGACGGCATCGAGGTGATCCGCTGGGGCAGCGACCCGACCGACCCCACGCAGGCGTCGGTGCAGCCCGACCGGGTGTACGACGACCCGACCGCCGGGGTGGGCGCCGGATTCGCCATCAGCATGCTCTCGGACCTCAACGGCGACGGGCTCGACGAGATCGCCGTGGGCACCCCCGCGTTCGATCCGCCGGCGGGGGTCGACGCCGGGCGCCTGCAGGTGCTGTGGGGCAGCGGGAGCGCTGCGCCGGTCGATCTGAGCGCTCCGCTCGACGACGCGAGCGGGCTGGCGCTCTTCGGGCTCGAAGGTGGCTGGGACCTCGACGCCGAGGTCTGTGCGCGCGGACCCGCCCCCGAGACGTGCGTGACGGCGCCGCCGTGGTCGACGGACGTCCGGCGTGGATGGTTCAGCGGCCTCGCCGGCGACGGGCTCGGCGGGTCGATCAGCCGCATCGGCGACTTTGATGGCGACGGCGTCGGCGACTTCGCCGTGTCGTCCCCCTGGGCGCGCGTCGACGGCAACGTCTGGGGCGGCCGAGTGTACCTCGTCAGCGGCGCGACCGCAGGCGCCGACTCGTTGACCCGGATCGAAGCAGGTGAGCCCGGCGCGGGGCGTCTGTTGATCGGGATCACCGGCGCCCGCGGCGTGGGCACGATCGACGTCGATCCCTCGACGGACGACAACTACAACGGCGACCTCGCGGGGTTCGCGGTCACCGGCGGGTTCGACATCAACGGGGACGGGCTGAGTGACGTGGCGGTCTACGCGCCCGGGCACGGCCAGGACCCCGAGCTGTCGATGATCACCGTGGTGTTCGGCAGTGACGTGTCCACGCCCCTCGCCCTGGCGGACGTGAACGACGGCACGCACGGCATCCGCATCACCGGATACGACGAGCCGATCTTCAACATCAACGACGTCGGCTGGACGTATCATCTGTCGGCCGCTGGCGACACGGACGGTGACGGGTACGGCGACCTGCTGTTGCATGCGCCGAACATCCTCATGACGTGGGGCCGGCCGATCTCGCACGTGATTCGGGGCGGCGCCGCCCTGCGCAACGTCAACCTGGACACAGCGACGGCCGCGACGGTGTCGCGGATTCAGTTCCCCGGCGACATCGGGCTCTATCTGCCGTTCGGCCGCGTCGGCGTGATCGAGGTCACGTCGGGGGGGCCGATCTATGGCGGGCTGCCGGCTGGCGCGGGCGGCGACGTGAACGGGGACGGGCTCAACGACTTCGTCTTCACGTCGTGGAAGGTCGGCAACGTCAACGACGCGGTCGTGGTGTTCGGTGTGCGCGATGCGGCGCCGTCGCCCACCCGGCGGATTCGCAACACCGGCGAGGGCGGGATCGTCATCGCTCTCAACCAGCCGTTGTCCGTGCTGACGACGCGGAAGTTCGCCGACCTGCGCCGGGCGGCGACCATCGTGCGCGACATGAACGGCGACGGATACGACGAGATCGTGCTCGGCTGGTCCGAGGCGGACACCGGCGCGCTGGTCGACAACGGGCGGGTGCACGTCGTCTTCGGGCGACCGGATGCCGGGGTGATCAGCCTCGCCGACATCGAGTCCGGGCGCGGCGGCTTCGTCGTCGACGGGGCCGCCTCGGGCGCGTCCCTCGGGTATGCCGTCGCCGGCAGCGGTGACGTCGATGGCGACGGGCTCGCGGACCTGCTGCTCGGTGCGCCGGACGTCGCGTCGGCGGATCCCACCGGCGGCGTCTGGTTGATCCGCGGCGACGACTACACCGGCTCGATCGGCCGCCGCGGCGGGGACGCCAGCGACACGTTCGTCGGTACGTCGGCCATCGACCGCTTCGTCGGCGGGCGCGGTGACGACGACCTCGACGGGCAGGGCGGGGCGGACGTGCTCTACGGCGGCGCCGGCAACGACCGGCTCGTCGTCCACGACGCCACGCTGCGTCGCGCCCACGGTGGCGGCGGCGTGGACCGGCTTGTGCTCGGGGGCGCACCGTGGACGCTCTCGCCCACGACCCTGCGCAACCGCGTGTTCGAGATCGAGGCGATCGACCTGTCCGAGCCCGGCGCCCACGGGGTGAGCCTGGGCGTGCAGGACGTGCTCGAGATGCAGGAGCTCGGCAACGAGATCACGGTCTACGGCGCGGCCGAAGACACCGTCGTTCTCTACGGCGGGGGCTGGGTCGCCGGCGGCGCCGCCGACGGCTTCGTGCCGTGGACGAACGGTCTCGCGACGGTGCGGGCCCAGGTCGGCGTCGCCGTGCAGCGCGGCGTGGCGTTCGTCGAAGATCCGAAAGTGGTCGACCTGCCCGAGCTGTCGCCGGTGGGCACCAGCCTCGGCACGGTCGCCGTACGGGGCGGCGCGGTCGACACATGGGAGCTCGTGTCCGACCCGATCGGCGGGTTCACGATGGACGCCGCGGGCGAGATCTTCGTCGCCGACACGGCGGCCCTCGATTTCGAGACGAACCCCGAGTTCGTCCCGCTCGTCGTGCGCGCCACGAATGCGGACGGCGTGTCGACCGAGGGGCGGGTGTACGTGTTCATCCAGGACGAGAACGAGCCGCCGGTGTGGGAGCCGCAGGTGACCCTCGCCATCGCCGAAGGCGTCTCGGCCGGGGCGAGCGCAGGACGCATCGCCCCCGCGCTCGATCCGGACACCGCCGCGCCCGCCGAGGATCGTGTCGTGACCTATGCAATCGTCGGTGGCGATCCGCTCGGCGCCTGGACGATCGACGCCAGCACCGGCGAGCTCACCGTCGCCGACGCGGCGCAGATCGACTTCGAGCGCACGCCGCGGTGGGACCTCGTCGTTGAGGCCTCCGACGCGCTCGGGGCCGCGTCGACCACGGACGTCGTGGTCGAGGTGCTCGACGTGCCGGTGATCTCGCAGCCGCTGTCGCTGCGGTTCGGCGTCAACGGCGCGCCGATGTGGGCGAGCGAGCCCAACTACTTCGACGTCGAGACCCTGCAGGGCACCTGGGACAACAACCCGGGCGGCGCGGCGAGCAGCGAGCTGACGGTCTCGCCGCCGGCGCTGCCCCTGATGCCGAACTGGAGCGTCACGACCCGCGCGTCCGGTCGCGTGCTCGCGGACCTGTCCGTGGCGACGACCGAGGGCGAGGTGGACGTGAGCTTCCCGGTCGCGACGGAGCTGACGTTCACGGACGCCGTCGCCCCCGGCGGCACGTTCGAGCTGGGCTCGACCCTCGACCTCGGGCCCGCCGATCTCACGGTCCGCAGCCCGTCGTGGGCCATCCGGTTCGGCATGCGCTTCATCGACTTCGAGGTGTTTCAGTTCAACGTCTGCGCCGAGGTCTTGTCGGTGGAGTACTGCTCGAACTTCAGCCGGGGCTTCGCGCTGAACGAGTCGTTCACGCAGGACCGGGCGAACCCGGTGCAGCGGTGGACGTCGCGGGTGGCGCCGTCCGGCGGGGGGTACACGACGACCTTCGACCGGACGTGGCCGGCGATCGACTACGAGATGTCCTGGGTCTCGTACCTCAACCTCGCCCTGCGCCGGCTCGGTCTGCCGACGAACGTCGGGTCGTTCGAGTTCTACCCGGCGGGTCGGGTGAACGGCGGATTCCGGTACGACTACACGGTCGTCGAGCCGATCGTACGGCTGGCGATGGACCTCGACTATCGGTTCGGGTTCTCGCTCTCGAGCGTCCCTGTCCGCGTGGTGTTCGAGGACGGCACCGTCGTGCCCGGCCAGCTCGGCACGCCGCTGACGGCGACGATCCCGGCGTCGCGGGACGCCAACGGCGACGGCACCGTCGATTTCGTCGTGCACATCGAGCCGCAGCCCACGTGGACCACGCGCTCGACCCACGTGCAGTCGTTTGCCGCGATCTTCCGCGCGCTGAACGTGCGGGCGTCCCGGATCGACTACTGGGGCGACGTCACGGCCCGGTACCCGCCGGTGCTCGCGAACGAGTACGACGCGTCGCTGTCGGTGCCCGCCGCCACGTTCGAAGAGGCGTACACGATGACGGGTCTGAACCGCGTGCAGGTGGCGGGGGCCATCCGGCTGACCCCCTGACGAAAGCGCGTCGTTCGGCCTGTGGTGCCCGGTGCGCGCGGCGTTGTCGCGCCGAGGCGCCGCGTCACCACCCCGTCGTTCGGCGCCTCGGGCTTGCCAGCGGTGGCCGACCCCGCGACCATCGGAGCATCCCCCGGAGGCTCTCATGCGCTCGCATCGTCTGTTCACCCCTGCGCTCGCGCTCGTCGCGTTCGCCCTCGTCGCCTGTTCGGGCGACCCCCAGGACGCGTCGTCGGTCATTCCCGACGAGGACACCGGGGCGACCTCGGACATCGGCGGGTTCGACGCGACGGGCACCGGCGTCGACACGACGGACGCCGACGCGGGCGTGGACTGTGAAGAGGTGTGCGACCCGGACGCGTCGCGATGTGTCGACGACACGATCGAGACGTGCGCGGCCGACGACGACGGCTGCTACGACTGGGCGGTGACCGACGACTGCGGCACGGATGGCGAGGTGTGCCTCGACGGCGCCGATGGGGCGACCTGCGCGGCGCCGAGCTGCGACGACGGCGTCGTTGGCGGCGACGAGACGGACGTCGACTGCGGCGGATCCTGCCCGGCGTGCGACGAGGGCGCCGCGTGCGGCGCCGGCGCGGACTGCGCGAGCGGCGTATGTGACGACGGCGTGTGCGCCGCCCCGGCGTGCGACGACGGCGTGTTCAACGGCGACGAGACGGACGTCGACTGCGGCGGGCCGTGCGCCGGGTGTTCGAACGGCAGCGACTGCGACGGCGAGGGCGATTGCTCGACCGGTGCGTGCGTCGGCGGGGTCTGCGTGCCGCGCACCTGCGACAACGACGCGCTCGACGAGGGCGAGACGGACATCGACTGCGGTGGCCCGTGCCCGGCGTGCATCGACGGGCTCATGTGCATCGACGGCGCCGACTGCCGCAGCGCGACCTGCGTCGATCGGCTCTGTGTGCCGGCGCACTGCGTGGACGGCGCGCTCGACGAGAACGAGACGGACCTCGACTGCGGCGGCCCCTGTTCGCCGTGCCCCGACGGCGTGGCCTGCGCGACCGGCGCTGACTGCCGCAGCGGTGTCTGCATCGGCCGCGTGTGCGTCGAGCCGACCTGCGACGACGGCGTGCGCAACGGTGGTGAGACCGACGTCGACTGCGGCGGGCGCTGCGCCCAGTGCGAAGACGGGGCAGAGTGCCTGAGCGCCCTCGACTGCATCAGCGGGGTCTGTGAGGACGGCGTGTGCAACGGCGCGAGCTGCGGCGACGGCATCGTGAACGGCGACGAGTCCTGCGACAACGGCGCGGCCAACAGCGACGAGCGCCCGGACGCCTGCCGCACCGACTGCCGGTTCGCGTCGTGCGGCGACGGCGTGCTCGACACCGGCGAGCGCTGCGATGACGGCAACGACGTCGACACCGACCTGTGCACCTCGGCGTGCATCCCGGCGGGGTGCGGCGACGGCTTCGTCGCGCCGGGCGAAGAGTGCGACGACGGCAACGAGGACGACGACGACCTGTGCACGTCCGAGTGCCGCATCGCCCGCTGCGGCGACGGCATCGTCGGACCCGGCGAGTCGTGCGACGACGGCAACAGCTACGAGACGGACGGGTGCACGAACACCTGCGAAGAGGCCCGCTGCGGCGACGGCATCGTCCACGGCGGCATCGAAGACTGCGACGACGGCAACACCGACGACGGCGACCTGTGCACCAACGCCTGCACCGTCGCCCGGTGCGGCGACGGCGTCGTCGGGCCCGGCGAGTCGTGTGACGACGGCAACGACGACGACACCGACGGCTGCACGAGCGAGTGCCTGTCGCGGACCTGCGGCGACGGCATCACGTCCCCCGGCGAGGCGTGCGACGACGGCAACGCGGACACGACGGACGCCTGCACGAACGCCTGCGAGCTCGCGGCCTGCGGCGACGGCATCACGTGGGCCGGCGTCGAGGAGTGCGACGACGCGGACGACGACGACACGGACGCCTGCACGTCCGCGTGCGAGGTGGCGGTGTGCGGCGACGGCATCGTGTGGGAAGGCGTCGAAGCCTGCGACGACGGCAACCGGGTGAACACGGACGCCTGCACGAACGCGTGCCAGCTCGCGGTGTGTGGCGACGGCATCACCGGGCCGGGCGAGGAGTGCGATGACGGCAACGACCGCGACAACGACCGGTGCACGAACGCGTGCGAGGTCGCCCGGTGTGGCGACGCGATCGTCGGCCCGGGTGAGGAGTGCGACGACGGCAACGACGTCGAGACCGACGGCTGCACGTCGGCGTGTGTCGCGGCCATCTGTGGCGACGGGGTCGTGCAGGTCGGGCTCGAGGAGTGCGACGACGGCAACGACATCAACACCGACGCCTGCACGAACGTCTGCGAGGACGCCCGCTGCGGCGACGGCGTGCGGTACGAGGGCGTGGAGGCGTGCGACGACGGCAACCGCGTCGACGGCGACTTCTGCACGAATGCCTGCACGGTCGCGGTGTGTGGGGACGGCGTGGTCGGCCCGGACGAGGAGTGCGACGACGGCAACGACGTGAACACCGACTTCTGCACGAACGCGTGCGACACCGCCGAGTGTGGCGACGGCATCGTCGGCCCGGGCGAGGCGTGCGACGACGGCAACGCCATCAACGGCGACGCCTGCCTGATCACGTGCGTCGCGAACGTGTGCGGCGACGGGATCCTCAACCCCGACGCCGAGGCGTGCGATGACGGCAACCGCATCGCAGGCGACGGCTGCGAGAACGACTGCTCGATCACCATCGACAGCGGCTGCTCGGACCTCGCGACGTGGGAGTTCGAGATCGCGCCGGACTTCTGGATCTGCGCGTACAACGTGTCGCGCGGCAAGACGTGGCCGCAGACGTATGGCGTCTGCAACGAGGCCGGCGGATTCTATCTGCCGACCGTCGGTCCGATGACCCGCCGGGGGCTGCCGACGAACGCGGAGATCGCGGCGGGCATGGCGGCCGCGCAGGCCCGCGGCCACGACTACATCACCACGGGCCACCCCGCGCGCAGCTGCTCGTGGGACAGCTCGGCGACGTCGTACGAAGCCTGCAACGGCCTCGGGTATGTGAACACCGGCGAGCGCGACGGTTCGGGCAGCAACTGGCGCGCCCTGACGGACGGCAACACCGCGGACTTCCGCAGCTGGCCGTCGGCCAACACGACCGGCGCGCACCCGCTGGCGAGCTTCTGCCTGAACGCGTCCGGGGATCCGGCGGCGACGGTGTTCGACCACCGGTGGCGGTAGGGCGGGCGCCCCGGCAACGAGCGGTGTTCTCCCTCCCTGCCTCGGGCTATCGCCCGAGTCTGTCCCTCCCTGCAGGAGGGACGGGGTGGCTTTGGCGCGGTGGTGATGTTGGGTGGTGGTGTGTGGAGTTGCCCGTACGGATGGCTCGTCGCTCGCTCCCTGCCTCGGGCTGTCGCCCGAGTCTGTCCCTCCCGTGGGGAGGGACGGGGTGGCTTTGGCGCGGTGGTGATGTTGGGTGGTGGTGTGTGGAGTTGCCCGTACGGATGGCTCGTCGCCCCCTCCCTGCCTCGGGCTGTCGCCCGAGTCTGTCCCTCCCGTGGGGAGGGACGGGGTGGCTTTGGCGCGGTGGTGATG
>Ga0070729_10003456_pt1 | contig 18348 bp, 25 predicted proteins | sample tdDd472_FD_66725 | JGI IMG/M metagenome (GOLD analysis project Ga0070729, IMG submission 66725) | Marine sediment microbial communities from the Atlantic coast under amendment with organic carbon and nitrate - tdDd47.2 | ecosystem: Environmental > Aquatic > Marine > Coastal > Sediment | place... | reverse complement strand
CGCCGAACTTCCAGTGATGCGCCCGGGCGCCGCGTTTTGCGGCAAGATAAAATGAACCATCGGCGTGATGTCCGGGATGATAAACAGGACTGATGAAGGTCGGCCCCTTGTCGGTGCCCCGTCCCGTCTTCCCATGACAGGAGGCACAATAGGCCTCGAAGTTCATCCGGCCTAGATTGATTTTTGGACCTGCCTGCGGTTCGACCGGGTTCTCGTATATTGCTTTCGAGCCCGCTATTGAAGCGCCGGGGAAGGTCATCACCGCACCGTAAATCAGTAGGCTGAAAACGGCTGTCAGAATTTTTGATGTCATATTCTTAATTCCTGTTTCCATGTTGGTTTGGGGTTTGATCGGTGTGCAATCTCGTTTCCCGGCATTTAACGCGGTAATGCAATGACCACCCGTAGGCCTTGGGGAGTGCGATTCTCCACTGAAATGTCTCCACCATGATTATTGATGATCGACATCGCGACGCTCAACCCAAGCCCGACCCCGCCTGTCTCTCGGCTCCGCGACGACTCGACCCGATAAAACGGCGCGAAGAGTTTTGGGATCTCCTCCTCCGGAACGCCGGGACCAGTATCCTCGACCACGATCGTTACCGAGCTGCCGGCTGTCGAGACGGTAATTTGGGCATTGCCGCCGTATTTGACCGCGTTTTCGATGACATTGGAAATCGCCCGTCGTAGCGCCACCGGGCGGCAGGAGAGTTCGATATTGTCTTCGGTCTCGCACTCCACGGCTTTACCCATATCGACCATATCGTCGGCAATGGAGGAAACCAACGCGCCGAGATCGACGATGCGGGGTTCCTCTTTTTCCGTGTCCTCGCGGGCGAAGGACATCGTTGCGGAGATCATTTGCTCCATTTCGCCGAGCGTCGACAACATCTTTTCACGCTCTTCGGTATTCTCGACATATTCCGCCCGCAGACGCATGAGGGTAATCGGAGTCCTCAAGTCATGGGAAACCGCCGCCAACATCCGTGTTCGGTTCTCGATGAGCCGCTGGAGCCTCGACTGCATCTCGTTGAATGCTTGTGCGGCATGAACGATCTCGTCCGGACCGTTCTCTTCCAACGGCTCGGTATTAACGTTTTTCCCCAACCTCTCGGAGGCTGCTGCGAACAAGCGTAGCGGCTTGGTGACCCGCTGGATCACCCACAGTGACAAAAGGATCACGGCTGTTGCCATCAGCACCATCGACCGGAAGGCCTCCGAAGACCATAGAGGGTGTTCATCCGAAACAGCGGTGACGAAATTGACCCATTGGCCGTTATTCAGTTGCACCGATGCCCGCAACAGTGGACCGGTATCCCCCTCATGCATCATGCGGCTCATGGTCAGATGCTGCCAATGCATGCCACCGATTGACGTCGCGTTTTCGTCCAGATCGCCTACGTCGAGCAACTGAACGTTGACCTTCCGGCCTTCGCCACCGATCGTCTGAGAAAGAATTTTACCCAGCAATCGTGTAGTCACCCCCTTGTCCTGTCCGGCGACCAGTTGGCTGACCGGCGTCATGGTGACTCCCAGCGACGGACTGTCGGTGGCATGGAGAATTTCATCCCGCCATGCCTCGGGCGTTTCTTCAAGGAGCCGGGTGATGGCGGCAATACGATGTGCGACATGGCGGCCGCCAGATAAGGTCAAGACCTCGCTTCGATCTGCCGAGTAAAGCGCCATGCTGATAACGTGAGAGAACGTTAAACCGAGGAATAGTACGATGATGGTCTGGCCGGCGATGCTGGTGGGAAGAAAGCGTTTCATTTGTCATCGACTGGTGGCGTAAAGACGTAACCACCGCCCCAAACGGTCTTGATCATCTCCGGGTTCTTTGGATCGGCTTCGATCTTCTTGCGGAGCCGGCTCACCTGAGTATCGATACTGCGGTCGAAAGGCGTCGAATCCCGGCCATGGATCAAGTCGATCAGTTGGTCCCGGTTGAGCACATGTCCTGGATGCGTGATGAAAGTCAGTAGCAGATTGAATTCGCCAGTGCTGAGCGGAACGAGAACGTCATTCGGCGACACCAATTGCCGTTTCGCAGTATTCAAGGTCCATCCCTGGAACCGCATCTCGGCCTGGCTCGATGATCGATCCGGTTCGGGAAGGGTCTCGACGCGGCGAAGAACCGCCTTGATCCGCGCCAAGAGCTCACGCGGGTTGAACGGCTTGGCGATGTAGTCATCGGCGCCCATCTCCAGGCCGACGATCCGATCGGTCTCTTCTCCCATTGCCGTCAGCATGACCACGGGAAGAGATGATTTCGCCCGCAAGTCTCTGCAAAGCGTGAGCCCGTCCTCGCCGGGCAGCATAAGGTCGAGAACGATGAGATCGATCCGGTGGTCTTCCAAGGCCCGCCGCATGCCAGCGCCGTCCGGCGCCGTGCTGACCCGCATCCCGTGTTCACCCAGAAAGCGGGCTACGAGGTCACGGATTTCACGGTGGTCATCGACGACGAGGATATGAGGTTTACGTTTCATAACCCGCCAATAATAGGCCGCGCCACCGAAAGCCCACCGAAAAATTTGTGACAAAGTTTGACGGACTGACCAAGCGTCAGACTTTGTCACAAAAAACCGCCGTTCTGACGAACTTCCGAAACGAGTTTGCAGTGAAATGGTTGCGTAACAGCGATGGAACGAAGGCGCTTGCCGATTCACCACCGCTCCTTGTTCAAACGAACGTTGAGATGGAGGAGAAAATGACCACCCTCACAAAAATCTTGGCAGCGACGGTTATCGCCGCATCCATCGCCGGTTCTGGCGTGGCCTTCGCGCACGGGCCCGGTAGCCAAACGAATTCCGGCGCCATGTCCCCTCAAATGGGACAATCCCAGATGGGAGCAATGATGAAGCAGGGTTCAGGTGGCATGCCTGGTCCCGGAAACATGATGGGCTCCGGCATGATGATGCAGCGCGGCGGTATGGGCCCAGGCACGATGATGCAGGGTAGCGGCATGGGCCCGGGCATGATGATGGGTGCTGCCGGCATGCCATGTCAAAATTCGGCCCGGACGATGGATTTGAACGCCGATGACGTCAGCGCCATTCTGACCGGCCAGCTTCGCTGGAAGGGATTCAAACACCTAAAAGTCGGCAACATCGTCGTCGATAAAGATGGCGGCCTAATTGCCGACATCACGACCAACGATGGCTCTCTCGCCTGGAAAGTCGAGGTCGACCCGTCGTCCGGCGCCATGCATATCGCGGACGAATAACGGCGTCACTTTGACGCGCGGATCGTCCGACCGGAGGTCGCGACCATGTCACGACGGGAAATGCAATGTGTTCTCCTTGAGTGCCGCCGATGCTTTTCGGCGGGGCATGTGCCAACTCGTCGCCGGCATGGACGCGCCTCCACCCCTTCACGATTTTGAAAAGACCTTTTCGGATATGAGATGATCATGGAAACGTTTACCCGCGACGGATTGCGAAATCTCCTCAAATCCCCGAAAGGCGTCGCCTTGCTCACGGGTGTCGCCGTTCTCGGCTATATCGCACTGCGCGAAACAGTCGGCCTGGAAACGATGCTTTCCTTTCTGCTGTTTGGCGGTTGCATGCTGATGCATCTGTTTATGCACGGCAGCCATGGCCACGGAAATTCGCACACAACTGAAAACCATTCTGACGACGAAACGCCGACGAACCAAAGATAGACTGGCGGAGATTGGGAATGTCCGGATCCAACGCAACGTCGGCCAACGTCGCAGGTCTCGGAAAATCAAGTCATCGCAGGTTGGTATTTCTGGTGCCGTTGGCTGTTTTCGCCGGGATCGCCGTGGCCTTCGGCATCGGGCTCACACTGAACCCGCGCGAGATACCTTCCACGTTGATCGGCAAAGAAGCGCCGAGCTTCGACCTGCCGCCGGTGAAAGGTCGCAAACTCGGCTTGGCGAGTGCCGACCTTAAGGGCCAGGTGTCGCTGGTCAATGTGTTCGCCTCTTGGTGTGTTGAATGCCGCGCCGAACATCCCGTTCTTATGGAGCTTTCGGCGCGCGGGTTCGTCCCGATCTATGGCCTCAACTATAAAGACAAACCCGATGATGCCGCCGAATGGCTCGATAAGTTGGGCGATCCTTACGCCCGGACGGGCGCGGACATTTCAGGTCGCGTTGCTATCGACTGGGGCGTTTATGGCGTGCCGGAAACCTTTGTGATCGACCGTGACGGCAAGGTCGCGTTCAAGCTAATCGGCGCACTGACCCGCGAAAAATTCGAAGAGAAAATCCTGCCGCTGATCCGGAAACTCGATGGAGGAGGCTCGTGATCGATGCCGGAAATTCTCGGCGTGGGCGTCCTATGGGCGTTTCTGGCGGGACTCGTCTCGTTCCTCTCTCCTTGCGTTCTGCCATTGGTCCCGGGCTACGTCTCCTACGTGGCAGGCCAGTCGCTCGACGACATGACGACGAGCGGCTTTTCCAAAGCAAGACTGACCGCACTCGCTCTCAGCGGCAGTTTCGTTTTCGGTTTCTCGACCGTGTTCATCACCCTCGGCGCCAGCGCCACAGCAATCGGGCAGTTGTTTCGGTCATACCGTTCGGAGGCGGACCTCGTCGCCGGTGCAGTGGTGACTCTGTTCGGACTCCACATGACGGGGGTCCTACGTCTTGGCTTCCTCAATCGGGACATTCGATTTCATGGCCTGAGCAGGGAAGGTACTGTCGCCGGCGCCTTCGTCCTTGGCGCGGCCTTCGCGTTCGGCTGGACGCCCTGCATCGGGCCGATCCTGGGTTCGATCCTGACCTTGAGCATGGCGACCTCGACGATCAGTGGCGGCATGACGCTGCTGGCAATCTATTCCCTGGGGCTGGCGGTACCGTTTCTGTTGGTTGCCGCCTTTACCAGCGCCTTTGTGTCGCGGCTTCGGGGAATGGGCCGGGCTGGTCGAATCATGCAAGTCGTTTCGGGCGGTCTCCTGGCCTTAGTCGGCATTGCCATGATGATGGGTTATCTGGGGTCGATGGGAACCTGGATGCTTAACGCTTTTCCGTTTTTTCAAAAGATCCTGTTGTGATCGATGAACCATCGCATTTGCTGAATAGCACGAAAAGGAAGAAGCGATGAAAATCCAAAGGTTAGCTCTGATCGCGTGCCTTTCGACGCTGGCTCTGTTGAGCTTGTGGCCACACCTTGCGTCGGCACAAGTCACCCAAGACCAAGTGAAACGGCAACTTCAAGAGGCGTACGGTGTCTCGATTTTGCGGATTCAAATCATAGAGAACAGGGGGAAAAGCGCCTTTGCTGTGACCATGATGAACCCTCCCGGAAATTTCAATGAAGCCTACCAGGTCAGCACGATCGTCATCGATCGTAAAACCGGGAAACCGATGTCCCAGTATTTCGAAGAGACCAATGGTGTTCATCTGGCGGCGCCCCCGGTCGAACAACGGACCAGTCCGAAGACGGCGGTAACACCCTAATGGAAAAGCGATTTCCAGCAGCCTCCAGAACAGTCAAAGCCAGACGGTTGCTGTCGGTGTTCGGACTGGCGCCGCTTCTATTCAGCGCCGGAATGACACAAGCCGCCTCGCACGGCGAAGAGACGGGCGAAGAGATCTTCATGCGCAGCTGCGTGGCCTGCCACGGTACCGACGGTGCCGGAACCATGCCGGGCATTCCGGGCCTATCGGGGCAAGGCGGTCCAATGGAGAAAACCGATGCCGCATTAATGAGAAGCATCCTGGAAGGCGTCGATTCCGGCAACACACCTACCCCTATGCCGCCGAGAGGCGGCGACGAGACATTGAACGAATACGGTGCACGGCTGGTTCTCGATTTTCTTCGGCGTCGTTTCGGGCCGAACACAAACGCCAATCCCTAGCGCTTAAACACATGAATGACACGAGGTGTAAAATGGTACGCAAACCCCTACTTCTCTTCGGCTTGGCGATCGGCGTCATGTCCACGGCAGCGGCTGCCAAGCCCTTGGTCTACGTCGCCGCCGGTTCGGCCAACCAGATTATCGTCGTCGATGCGGCCAGCGACAAAGTCGTTGGCAACTACGATGGGATCGAAAATCCGCATTCGGTCGTTTCGACGCCGGACGGCGAATACATCATTTCGGGGACGCTCAAAGAGAAGCGCCCGATGAAAGGTTCAAAAACGCCCCCACACAGCACCATCTATTTGCTCCATCCGGTCCATGGTCACGTCATGTTGACCATGTCAGCCGAAGGCATGATTCACCACCAAGCGATCACCCCGGATGGCCGTTTCGTCATCTCGACACACCCGACACGCGGCAATGTCAGCATCGTCGATTTGCAACAAAACGCTGTCGTCAGGACGGTGAAAACCGGAAATGCGCCGAACTACGCCGCGGTATCAAAGGACGGAAAGACCATCTATGTCAGCAACAGCGGTAGCGGCACCGTCAGTGTCATCGACACCGAAACATGGACCGTCACCCGCGCCTTGAAAGCGGGACCTGGTCCGGAACACCTTGTCCTTTCCAAGGATGACAAATCGCTCTTCGTCACGAACCCCGGGGCGGGAACGGTGACGGCGATTGACCTCGTGACCGGCGAGATCGCAAGAAAATTCCAATTGGACACCAAGCTTCACGGCCTCGATATCAGTGACGATGGCACCACCCTTTTCGTCACCAGCAAGGGTGCCGACAAGTTCATTGCGCTGGATCCGATAACCGACACCCGCCGCGTTCTGTCGCTATCACCAGCCCCGTACCACCTTGAGACGATTGAAGGTACGGGCAAGGTCTATGTTTCCAGCAGCAAGTCTCCGAAACTCTGGGTCATCGACCAAAAGACCGCCAAGCTCGTGGGTGAGATTCCAATCACCGGCGAAGGTCACCAGATGGCAACGGTTCAATAGCGAAGAAACGAACAGGATTGACCCATGTGGATATTCCAGCGCCCGCTTGCCGTTTTCGTTGTCGTCGTTCTTGTCATCGGGGCCGGACTTTTCGTTTCCGACATGATTGCCGGGCTGCGGGGCCCCACCATGGTAAACGTGACGGAACCGAAGCTTTCATCCATGGCATCGCAGGGAAAGGAAACATTCAACGCCAACTGCGCGTCGTGCCACGGCAAGAACGCGACCGGTACGGAAAAGGGGCCACCGCTCGTCCATAACATCTACAACCCCGGCCATCATGCCGACGGCGCGTTTTTTCTCGCGGCAAGACGCGGCACACGTCAGCATCACTGGAAATTCGGTAATATGCCGGCGCAACCTCAAGTGAATGAGGATGACGTAAGAGCCATCATCCAGTATGTGCGTGAATTGCAACGCGCGAACGGTATTGAGTCTCAACCCCACAACATGTGACCTGAACTTCGCCGTGTCGATCTTCGATGCGGCTGGAAAAAATTCAAACAGTCAAATACCGTTGGCGGGGTCAGTTTGCTGTATCATCGCGCCCTTGAAGGAATGAATGCCGAGGACATCGCTTTTCGACACGAGCGATCCGGCCAACTCGATAATTCAATAAACAAAGCCGAACCAAGGCGAGCGAAAACTGAGACGTCGTTGCGAAACGGAGGCCAAGAAGGTGGCAAGGCCCATTGATCTGCAGAAAGCATTGATCGGCGCGGCGGCTACCGTGGCTCTCCTCGGTGCCGTCTATTGGTATCTTCATCGGACCGGCGGCATCGATTTGCTCCACGGTGGTCAAGCCTTCCGCGATTGGGTCCAGGCGTTAGGCTGGTTCGGACCGATTGCCGTTGTCGGTGCGTTAGCATTGGCCATCGTATTCAGCCCGATTCCGAGTGCGCCCATCGCCCTGGCGGCGGGTGCCGCGTACGGACACGGGTGGGGAACGTTTTATGTCCTATTGGGTTCCGAGTGCGGGGCGATCATCGCCTTCTTCATCGGCCGAATGCTGGGTTACGATCTGCTTCGTCATTGGTTGGGCAAGCGCCTGGATGCCGGTCTGCTCGGGTCGCAACGGGCGATGATGGTAACCGTATTCCTAAGTCGCCTGTTGCCGTTCATCTCGTTCGACGTGGTTAGCTATGCGGCGGGACTTACGCATCTCCGGTTTTGGCGCTTTGCCATCGCAACGATGGCCGGGATTTTACCAGCCAGTTTCGTGCTCGCCCATTTCGGCGGCGAATTCGCCACCGGAGAACTCCCGAAAATCGCAACAACGGTTCTTTTGCTTGGGGCTGTAACGCTGCTCCCACTCGCGGTCGCGTTCGTCAGAAGGTCCCGACGGGGTAATAGCTGAGGCATAACCCCCGTCCATGTCAGGCTTCAAGCGCGCAGACCGCGCAATCGCAGTGAGTTCAGGACGACGGAAATAGATGAAGCGCTCATGGCAAAAGCCGCAAACATCGGACTAATAAGAATACCCAGAACCGGGAACAGCACGCCTGCTGCGACAGGCACCCCTGCGGCATTGTAGATCAACGCAAAAAAGAGGTTCTGGCGGATGTTGCGCATTGTGCCGCGCGCCAGTTTTCGAGCCCGGACGATCCCGTCGAGATTCCCTTTGACCAGCGTGAACCCGGCACTTTCGATCGCCACATCGGCGCCTGTACCCATTGCAATACCGACATCGGCTTGAGCAAGCGCCGGCGCGTCGTTGACACCGTCGCCCGCCATCGCGACCTGCCGTCCCTCGGCCTGGAATTCACTAATGATGCGGACCTTGTCCTCGGGCAGCACATCGGCCCGAATCTCATCAATGCCGAGCTGGTCTGCCACAGCCTTGGCCGTACGTTCGTTATCCCCGGTCGCCATGATGATGCGGAAACCTAGACCGTGAAGCGCAGCGAGTGCGGCGGGCGTCGAATCCTTGATCGGGTCCGCGACCCCGATCAATCCTGCGATCGTTCCTTCAAGCATGACGAACATCACCGTTTCGCCCGCATCTCTCCGGATGTCGGCTTTTTCGGCAAGTTCACCTGCAGGGATGCCAAGATCCTGCACCAGTTTCAAATTTCCGAGCGCCACACTCTTGCCGTCGACTTTCCCTATGACCCCTTTGCCGGTTACCGCTTCGAAGTCCGTTGCGTCCGTCATCTCGACTCCACGCGCAGCCGCGCCGGAAACGATGGCCTCCGCCAACGGGTGTTCGGAACCTCTCTCCAAAGACGCGGCAAGTCGCAGCACTTCGTCCTCTTCGTGGCCAACCTCCGGCAGTATCGCGACGAGCCTTGGTTTCCCCTCGGTCAGGGTGCCGGTCTTGTCGACGATCAGAGTATCGACCTTTTCGAACCGCTCCAACGCCTCGGCGTTCTTGATCAGGACTCCCATTTGCGCGCCGCGCCCCGTTGCCGTCATGATCGACATGGGTGTGGCGAGACCGAGCGCGCAGGGACAGGCAATGATCAGAACCGAGACGGCAGCGATCAAGGCATAGGACAACGCTGGTGCCGGACCCCAGGCTGCCCAGGCGGCAAATGCGAGGACGGCGACCAGGATCACGGCGGGCACAAACCAGCCCGCCACCTTGTCGGCATATTTCTGGATCGGCGCACGTGATCGTTGCGCCTTTGCCACCATCTCGACGATCTGGCTCAGCATCGTGTCGGCACCGATGCGTGTTGCTTCCATGATCAGGCTGCCGGTTCCGTTGATTGTTGCGCCCGTAAGCGGATCACCGGTCGTCTTCTCAATTGGCACCGGCTCGCCGGTAATCATGCTTTCGTCGATCGACGAATGACCTTCAAGGACCAAACCGTCGACAGGCACCTTGTCGCCGGGCCGAACCCTTAGCCGGTCGCCGAGACGCACGTCTTCCAATGGTATCTCTTCCTCTTCGCCATTGTCGCGAATAACCCGCGCTGTCTTGGCTGCCAGGTCGAGCAGAGCTCGTATCGCTTTGCCGGTACCTTCTCGGGCTCGAAGTTCCATGACCTGCCCCAGCAGTACCAGCGTCACGATCACCGCTGCGGCTTCGAAATAGACGCCGACGTGTCCATCCGCGTCTCGGAAGCCATCCGGAAAGATTTCCGGCACGAGCACGGCAACAACACTGAATACCCAGGCCGAGATGACCCCCATTCCGATCAGCGAGAACATGTTGAGGTTCAGGCTGCGAAAGGAATTCCAACCACGCTCGAGAAACGGCAAACCGCACCAGAGCACGACGGGCGTGCCGAGCGCGAATTCAATCCACAGTGTCGCTCGCTCGCCGAAAAGGTCGCGAACCCCATCTAGGCCCAGGAAAGGGCCCATGGTGAACACCAGCAACGGGACTGTCAGGACGGCCCCGACCCAAAGCCGGCGGGAAAAATCAACGAGTTCCGGATTTGGCTCGTCATGCGACATCGCTGCCGATTCCAGTTCCAGACCCATGCCGCAGATCGGGCAGGCACCAGGTGTGGTCTGGCGCACCTCGGCATGCATCGGGCAGGTGTAGACGGCGCCGGTCCAGTCCGCTGGAACTTGATCGAAATTCCCTTTGCCGGCGTCAGGTCTATGATGAGGTGGGTGCCCGTGTTCATGGTGGGAACCGGTCGCGCTCTCTGCGACGAGGTGCATGCCGCATTTCGGGCAATCTCCTGGGGCTGTCTGCCGCACTTCTGGATGCATTGGGCAAACGTAGACCGGCTCTTTTGCGCCGGCGGGGGTCAATTCGGATGGGTTTCGATCATTCATCGTCGATGTACTCCGGAGCTGTTTACCGAATCGGAGCTGCTGGCACTGTCCTCCCAGCTGCAATGGCAGCAATGCCCGTCATCGATGTGTGCGATCGATGAGATGGCGGCGGGATTCCAGCCGTTCATTCCGTGCGTCACGCCAATCGCGATAAAGTGCGACCATGGCGGCAACGATAATGGCGGTGCCGATAATCGAGATCAGCCCGTTGACGCCCAAGAACCCGTGCCATCCTCCGTGCGTCCAATCCATATAGTTTGAATCCATCCATCTTCCATCAAACATAACTATTCCCTCCGTTGTATTTCACCCCGACAGGCGGATGACGGAACCCGTGGCCGCCGGATGATGTTCGTAGAGCGACGCGACCTTGAACGTGTTGGTGGTCGTGGTGCTGTTTTCAGTAAACGCTGAAATCGGCAGCCCCCTCTCAAAAGGCTGTGGCGCCTCGTATTCGTGGGGTGTATCGCCGGTTGCCCTCGGTCTCTCGGAAAACGCGGCAAGCCCGTCCCGTACATTCGCCGACGCGCTGGATGCATCGTTCGAATGTGACGTCAACGCATCGCGACTGGCGGCTGACGGGGTAAGGGGCTCGACGTTCCGGCCCGGCCTATAATCAGGGGAATGTGGTGATACGGCGATGTGCTGGGCGCTCGTTAATACGCCATAACGTTCATAGTCCAGGGGGGCGACGATCGAGATCATCCTTACCTCCGCATCAAACAGACAAGCTCACCAGTCGTTTACGAGAGTGCTATGAAAGCAGAAAGGTATCTCTGAAGTTTGTCGTCGGGCGGGAGTTTTGTGACAAAACATGACGAGAATTGGATTGGCTAAAGAGTGGAATTTCCACTCCATCTGATTGTCCGATCCAAATTACCCGTGGCCATTGGTTTTTATGGCTAAGAAATGGCGTTTAGTGAATCGATTTCGAACAATCCTTGAAGCCAAGAGACAGCTTGTGATGCTGTGGACGGCTGCACCGCCGCCATCGCGCTATCCCCTACCTAATCCGGCAATTGAGGAGCCACCCATGGGGCGGTCTAGCCGGACCTTGGAGCGTGTTGAACGTGAACACCATTCTAAACCTATTGGACATGGGTTACTCCGTTCATGCCTACTGCACCGCTTGCGGCCATCACGCCGAAATCGATCTTGCGACACTTCCGGCCGATATGACCGTGCCGGCCATGCGCGCCAATCTCTCCTGCAGCTCCTGCAGGAGCCGACACACCGAGATTTCGATTTTCCAGAAAATCGGACCGCCAGGCCGATAACGACGCCGGCGGCGCCGGCGACTTTCCATCTTTGATCGCGGTAAAACCGCGAAGTTTCCCAGGTGCCAGCTTAACCGAACGGGCCGGCCCGACATCAAGGCCCCGGCCCCTCCCTGCCCGCTCCATTCGCTTCGCTCCCGTGTTGGTCGGGGTTCCCGTCTGCGACGGCCGAAACCTTGATCGCCGCCCCTTATCGGTCTTCACGCCCGGCGCCGGCTGCGCCGGCTTTTCTCCGGTCGCTCGCCGCTAGGCAGGGAAACATGCGCGATTGGTAGAAAAGGATTTTCGTTATGGGTTTTCGTGTTTTTGTGCCGCTCAACCAATGGAGCGTTTACGACGTTCCCGACGCCATCGACGAGCAAGCCGCCATCGATGAAGTGATGAACAGCCGCCACGGCGTCACCGATCCAGACGCCACCGTCCAGCTTGACGGGGTTGAGACCGTCTTTGCCGAGCGCAAGGAGGGCTGATCCATGAAACTTTCCAAGCAACAGGCCCGCGACCACGCGCGGGCCGTCGATCTTCTCAGCCAGGACAGGTTGAGCGACGACGAAAAAGACTTCGTTTTCAACAACTGGCACGAGGGCGCGAACCACATCAACGGCGCAGCCGGCGCGCACTTCACGCCGCTGGCCCTCGCCTACGATATGGAATTCGACTTTCGGGGCCGCCGCATCATCGATCTTTGCGCCGGCATCGGGGTTTTGTCTTATGCCGCCGTCACCCGTGCGCGGCACGGCTACGACAGCACCCCGCCGGAAGTCGTTTGCATCGAGATTAACCCCGCCTACGTCGAGGTTGGCCGAAAGCTGGTGCCGGAAGCCACCTGGATTTGTGGCAATGCCCTGGACCCCGATCTTTTGGGCTCGCTCGGGCATTTCGATTGCGCGTTCGGCAATCCGCCCTACGGCAAACACGCCATCGAGCACAGCGCGCCCCGCTACACCAGCCGCAATTACTTCGAATATCAGGTGATCGACGCGGCAAGCGATATTGCCGATTTCGGCACGTTCCTAATCCCGCAGACCCGCGCGCCGTTCAACTATTCCGGCGGCGGCAGCCACCGCACACCCGACAATCCCGGCTTTGACCGCTTCCATGAAGCGACCGGAATCGCGATGGACGTTGGCATAGGCGTTGATACCGCCTTCTACCGCGACCAGTGGAAGGACGTTAGCCCGCTTTGCGAAATCGTCTGTTGCGATTTCACCGAGGCCCGCGAGCGCCGGAAACCGGCCCAATCCGATCTGTTCGCCGCGTGACGGAGGGCGACGCGATGACGCCGTTCCGCGCAACCTGTCTCGTTTCCCTGACCTGGGGGAACCCGTACACGGAACCCCCCAACGGCCAGCCCCGCCAGCTTTGGGCGGCGACGATCCTCGACGGCGGCAACGCCGAGGAAATTCGAAGCGCCCACAGCCCGGCAAAGGTGCCGGGCGACGGGTGGGCGGTATGTTGGAGCCCGATTCCGAAACCCGTCAAACGCTGGTCACCGGAACGCAAGGCGAACGCCCGGCGCAAGCGCCTTCGCGCGCGCCTTGAGAAGAAAACCCCGCTCCTCGCCGACGTTCTTTTCGACGCCGAGCTCAAGCGCCGGCCCGACTACTTCGACGCCGCCGCCATTGGCCGCGAGGACGCGGACACCAATCCCCCCCACCGCTGAAAACGGAGACTGACCCCATGCAGATGAACAAATACGACGCTTGCCGCGTTCTCGGATTGTCGGGCGCGATTACGCCCGAAATCGTCAAAGCCGCCTACCGCGCGATGTCGCTCAAGTATCACCCGGACCTGAACCCGGCTGGCGGCGACATGATGAAGATAATCAACGCCGCCCGTGACGCCCTGCAGGGCATCACGGAGACCATTGAGCCAGGTTCCGCCGGCGAAGGCAGCCAGGACTACCCCGCCGCCCTCAACGCCGCCTTGAACACGATCCGCGATTGCATCGGCCTTCACATCGAGATTTGCGGCGCTTGGGTGTGGGTCCATGGCGACACGTTCGCCGCCAAGGAGGAATTGAAGGCCGGCGGGTTCAAGTACGCATCGAAGAAAAAAGCCTGGTTTTTCCGGCCCGAGGAATACCGCGCGCACAAGAAGAACGGCGAAATGGACATGGACGCCATTCGCCAGAAGTACGGCACCACCCGGCCCGACATGCGCGGCACGTCGCGCCCGACGCTGACGGGGGCCGCATGAGGACCGTTCTCGCTTACGGCGGCGGTGTCGATAGCACCGCCGTATTGGCGCTCGTGCTGGCCGGCGAGATCGCCCGCCCGGACACCGTTGTCTTCGCCGATCCGGGGGCCGAGTTTCCCGAGACCTACCCAACCGTGGCGCTCGCGCGCCAGCGCTGCGAGGCCGCCGGCATCCGCTTTGAGATCGTCCGCCACCCGCGCGAAACCATCGTCTCTTGGCTGGCCCGGCTCGGCAACGTGCCGGTGCGCCCCGGCGCACACCACGTATGCTCGCTCAAGTTCAAGGGCGAGGTCATGCAAGCCTGGGCCGAGCGCCAGTTTCCGGGCGAGCCCGTCAACTGGCTCGTCGGCTTCGAGGCCGGCGAGCGCCGCCGCACGGCGCGGTTCAGCCCGCCGCCTTCGGCGGTTCACCACGCCAGCTATCCGCTGGCCGAACGCGGCATGTGCCGCGCCGACTGCGCCGAAGTGGTGCGGGTCTATTGGGGCCGGCCCGTGCACAAGTCTTCGTGTGTCTTCTGCCCGTTTATGTCGGCGTGCGAAATCGTCGCTCTCGTCGGCACCCCGCAATGGCGGATGGCGCGCGCCGTCGAGCGCCGCTTTCGCGAAACCAGCCCGAAGAAACACCAAGCCTGGATCGACGCCGGGAAGCCGTTGCACGGCAAACGCGCCCCGGCGGGAATGTGGCGCATCGATCCATGGGCCGAGGGTGCGCGGCTGTTCGTCGCCCGCGTCGACGGGCGCAGCCTCAGCACCGAGGAATGGGAGGAATTGGCGGCATGAACGACCGACAGGCCAACGCCTTCAGGATCGCCAAGGAAGCGGCCCCGCACATCACCGGGCAATGGCGTTACCACCGCTTGGCGAGCGAGTGCCAGCGCCAGGGCTGGGCGACCGTCACCGCCGACAGCCAGCCAGGCCGGGCGATCACTTTTCGGGCGGGCTGGTACGCCCGCGACCGAATCACGATCACCGGGAGCTTGCCCGGACACTTCGGCGGACTCGAAAGCGCCGCCTCGATCACGGTAGCGCCGCACCGCGCGGGGCGCTCCGTCGCCGGCGACATCAACCGCCGGCTGTTGCCCGACTACCTGCACCAATGGGCGGCCCGCGTCGCCGCTCTCGCGAAAGATCGCGATGCCCAGGAGCGGCACGCGAATAAGGTCCGCTTGGTCCAGCAGGTGTTGCCGGGACTTCGCACACGCTACGGCGACGACCTTTTCGCCGCCGACGAGTTCCGCCATGAGCTTGGCGCGCTCAAACTCTGGCGTCACTCCGGGCGCGCGGACCTGACCCTTGAAATCGACTACGACGATTTGATTCGGGTCCTGTATTTCCTCAAGGCCGAGAAGATCGGGAGGGGCCAGTTATGACCGCCTGTTGCATGAAAGCCGGTTGTAATAAGACCTGGCCCCGCGATCCCTGCCTTGAGGTCGAATGCCCGACCTGTGGGGCGAAGATTGGCGAGCGGTGCCGCCGGCCGTCCGGTCATCCGATGCGGCCGGGGTTTCACGGCTTCGGATTTCACGACGCACGCGATATCGCGGCCTACCGCGCCGGGCACTATGGTCCCTGCCCTCTTGGTTGTTGCGGCTTGGATGAGGAGGCCGAGCTGGAGGCCGATGGTTCGGTTGAGCTGCGCTTGCTATGAGCGCGCCGCGACAAGACCGGCTCTCGGCTTGCGTTCGTTCCATCGGGGGCCTTGAGCAAGGATAAAAAAATGGGGCCGGTGATTGCCGGCCCCATGTCTCTGTTCGGTCTCGTTTATTCCGCCTGGGGTGCCGGGCGCGGCTCGTTCAAGCGGCGACTTCCCGGGTATCCCAGGCGTCGAGTTTTACGCGGGTCTCCGCCATTTTCAGGCGTACCCGCTCGAACACGCAGATGGGCTCGTTCGATGTCCGGATTCCAACAACGCGCATGCTGGTGATCATCTGCGGATCAAAATCGATTGCCGGGGCGCGCTTGTGGATTTCGCCGCAGACGTAGTGCCGGATCATCTTGTCGCAATAGCCGCCGACGCCCTGGGCGTCGTTTTCCCAACGGCTGACGGTGGCCGGGTCGACATCGAGCGCTTCCGCGAACTCCTTCGCCTTCAGGCCCAACGCCTTGCGGAAAAACTTCAGGTCGGCGCTCGACAGCTTCAGTGGGTTCAACGCGCGGACCATGACCATGGCGGCGACCAGGCCGTCCTCGTCGGGGATCGTCGTGAATCGCTCGCCATCGTCCGATGTCTCCACACAGACGGCGTTGTGGAGCACCACGGGGATCCCGAATAGGGTATCCTCATATTCCTCCAGTATATTGATGGTCATCTTTGGGACTCCAAGTTGGTTTACCGCCGTTCCCAGGCGGAAATCACTTTGATGCGAATCACCTCGTCATATGCGACGATAACGATCTCCAAGTCCCTTTCGTCCAAGTCCGTGCCACGGACGTTCCATGTTTCCTCTCCCTTATTCATTTCGACACGCGCGACGAAGCCCGTTTTCAGCACGTGGCGAACGTCCAGACGCGAGATGCCTCGTTCAGCCATTCGCTCAAGAGCATGGTCTGTATACGAAATCAAGACACCCGGCGCCGTGGCTATCTTCCGTAGCCTCCGCCCCTCATCGTGGTGGGCTGGGTTCGCCAAAAGCAATGGTCTCCGTCGATCTGATAGGGCGAGCGTACTAAAAAATTGATTATGGATCAAGTTATACTTGACATTGGATCATGTTGCGGGTAAAAGGCATGCTGCGACACCAGATGTTGGTGTCGCGGGCAAACGCTGAAGGCCGATCCGCGGGAACGGACCGGCCTTCGCCAAAGCGTTTCCCGCGCAGTGCGAGCCGAGCGGGAAAAGAATTGAGTAGATAGGCCTCCGTTATAGTTGGCTGATCGATTTCTCGTCAAGACGGTTCGCGCTTAAACCGGTGGCGGTGCTCCGGCACCACGCCTGTCGAAACCTGTAGAGGAGAAGGTCGATGACCCATCCAGCGAAGTCCCCGAAAGAAACCGCGATCGTCGTGAACGGTCGCGAGAAGTCGGTGCCGAAAGGCGCGATCAGTTACGACACGCTGATCACGCTCGCCTACGAAAACCCGCCGACCGGCGAGTTCATCTGCTTCACGATCACCTACCGGCGTGGCCACGGCAACAAGCAAGGCACGCTCGACGAGGGCGACAGCGTGAAGACCAAGAACGGGATGATTTTCAATGTCACGGCAACTGATAAGTCGTAGCGCGGACCTGCAGGAATTGCAGGCCGACGGGTACGAGATCGCCGTGATCAGCGGCCATCTCGTGTTGTTCAACGTGCCCTTCGTGACCGAACAGGGTGAAGTCGATCGCGGCCATCTTGTCTCGGCGCTCGAAATGGCCGGCGACGTCACCCGGCCACCGAGCGATCACATCGTGATGTTCACCGGCGGCCATCCCTGCGATGCCGCCGGTCGTCGCCTTGCGCGCTTCGATCACGGCACGCAGCGCCGCGAGATCGCGGACGGGATCGTGGTCGAGCGGTCATTTTCGTGCAAACCGGCTGGCGGCTACACGGACTACCGCCACAAGATGGCCACCTACGCGGAAATGATCTCGGCGCAGGCCCGCAAGATCGAGCCGGGCGTCACCGCGCGCACACATGCCGTCGTCGAGGTCGAGGACCCGAATTCGGTGTTCCTCTACGCGGATACCGCATCGGGCCGGGCCGGAATCACGTCGCTCAACCGGAAACTCGAGGTCGACAAGCTGGTGATCGTTGGTCTCGGCGGCACGGGGTCCTACATTCTCGACCTCGTGGCCAAGACGCCGGCGCGGGAAATCCATTTGATCGATGGCGACGACCTATTGCAGCACAATGCCTTCAGGGCGCCGGGCGCGGCGTCGCGCGACGAGCTCAGGGCGGCGCCGAAGAAGGTCGACTACTATGCGGCCAAATACGCGCCCATGCGCAGGGGTATCGTCCCACATCCGGTCGATCTGGATGAGAGCAATCTCGACCTGCTCGACGGCGCGGATTTCGTGTTCATCAGCCTCGACGACAGCGACGCCAAGGCCCCGATCGTCGACAAGCTCGAGACGGAAGGCATGTCGTTCATCGACTCGGGCATGGGGTTGACGCTCGCTGACGACAAGCTGTTCGGCGTCGTTCGGGTGACGACCAGTACGCCCCGCAAGCGCGACCACGTGGCGAAGCGCGTGCCGATGGCCGGGCCGCCGGCGAACGACGTCTACGATGAGAACATCCAGACGGCGGACCTTAACGCCTTGAACGCCATCCTGGCGGTGCTGAAGTACAAAAAGCTCCGGGAGTTCTATGGCGAT
>Ga0070729_10003455_pt1 | contig 18349 bp, 19 predicted proteins | sample tdDd472_FD_66725 | JGI IMG/M metagenome (GOLD analysis project Ga0070729, IMG submission 66725) | Marine sediment microbial communities from the Atlantic coast under amendment with organic carbon and nitrate - tdDd47.2 | ecosystem: Environmental > Aquatic > Marine > Coastal > Sediment | place... | reverse complement strand
ACAAAAGTTTTGTTTTTAGTATTGTATGACATTTAATGATAACGTCAATGCAGGGTTAGCGGCGAGTTTTGCTGATATTACACCGGATAAATTATATAAAGAAGAATATAGTTTCGACAGGTACAGTTCTCAGGTAAAAGAAAGCATATTTCGTGCTGCTGCTGAAATCCTATCCGATTTCATATACACGGCTATTTTAGATGCTGATGGAAATTATTTTATTAATTGGATTTCTCCAACATTTGAAAAAGTTACAGGTTACGACCCAATTCATTTTATCGGTCAGCGGCTGGGGTGGTTTGAGCTTGTAGAGAACGCCACACGAAACGATTACCTTCATCTCGTTAAAAACTTAAGAAGTGCAACGCTTGAATCGTGCTCGGGTGAATATCAAATTCGAACTCGTTCTGGTGATTCAATATGGGTTCGCGACAGCATCAGGTCATGTTCTAAAATTGTATTGAATAAAAGCGAGTGCCTGATTGGTGTTGTGCAGGATATTCAAAATGAAAAACTGATTGAAGCCGCTTACAGGCATAGCGAAGTGAAGTTCAGACAACTTTTCGAAAATGCCCGCCTCCCTATCATTTATTATTCCGAAGAAAAAACAGTTTTATTTATCAACAGAATTGCTGCTTCAAATTTTGACGAAAACCCTGTTCAACTTATTGGGAAATCAATTTTTGATATTTATCCTGAAAACAAAGCGAATAAAATCTCCGATATACTTGATAACGTATTTCTTCACGGCCATATAGTTCAGGCTGAGGAAATTATACATTCTCCCCGCGAATTATGGTTCAACGCCAGTTATCAACCGGTTTATGACTCTGAAAGCAATGTAATCGCCGTTCAGAAAATTTTAATTGATATAACCCGTCGTAAACATGTAGAAGAAAAAATCAAAGAATATAATCAAGACCTGGTGAAAACCAACGAAAATAAGGACAAGCTTTTTTCAATTATAGCACATGACCTAAAGAGTCCTTTTATTTCTCTACTTGGTTTTTCCGAGTACATGGTAAACGAATTCGAATCGATTACAAAAGAGGAGATGCTTGATTACGCGAAGAGTATTAATACTTCGGCGAAAAACATCTTTAATCTGCTTGAGAACCTGTTACAATGGTCTCGCCTTAAAACCGGGAAAATAGAACCTCGACCAACGCGCTTTAATTTTAACGACCTGTGTGAGGATGTGCTTTCGCTCTTCGTGAGCATGGCAAATGAGAAAAAAATTAGGTTGGTAAATAATTTACATTCTTCTGTTTTTGATGTTTATACGGATCAAAACATGCTTGAAAGCGTTTTACGAAATTTAATTTCGAACGCTATAAAATTTTCTCACAAACATGGTGACGTGATTATTTCATCGCGAGTAACCGGAAGAAGAGTTGAAATTAGTGTAAAAGATCGCGGTTTAGGGATGTCTGAAGAGATGCTGGATTCGTTGTTCACCAGCGGGGAATTCGGAAGCAGAAGAGGTACTGCGAATGAAAAGGGTACCGGATTAGGTGTAATGCTCTGTAAAGAATTTGTTGAAAAAAACGGTGGTAGAATTTCTGCAAAAAGTAAGGAGGGTGAAGGCACAGAGTTTGTTTTTACAGTTAACCTCGCTCAATGATCATGTCTGATAAATTCTTCTTTCAGAATCTCCCCGGAGTAGAAGATTATTCCGAAATTGTAAATCCCGAAAATTTCAGCAAAACCCCAGATAGCTGGTACATTCTGCTCACAGATATTGATGGCTCAACAAAAGCAATTGAAGAGGGACGGTACAAGGAAGTAAACATTGTTGGGGCATCCGTTATTGTTGCTCTAACAAATTTATGCCGTCCTCTTGAGATTCCTTATGTTTTTGGAGGGGATGGAGCCACGGTTTTAATACCCGCCGAGTTTAAGGAAGAGGCTGTGAATGTAATGGCCTCAACACGACAAATGGCAAAAGAGTCTTTCAATTTCAATTTAAGATGCGCAATTATTCCGGTGAAAGATATTCACGAGGCAGGTTTTGAAATATTGATTTCCAGGTACAATGTTTCAAAACATTATTCCAATGCGGTATTTTCGGGAGGAGGACTGGATTATGCTGAACTTATATTGAAGGATGACGTTAAAGTTATCCCATATCAGCTTTTAAGTGAAGAGACATTAAATAATGCCGATTTTTCAGGATTGGAATGCAGGTGGGATAACGTGAAGCCGGCAGAAGGAAAGATCATCGCTCTTCTTATTAAAGCGCGCAGTACAAATCCCGCAGAACGTTATCAAATTTATTCTCAACTTTTCAACAACCTAAAAGAGGTTTATCCCGATTTATTCCGGAAAAAAATATTCCGGACAAAGGAGCTAAATTTTACTCTTTCTTGGGAGAAACTTAATCTTGAAAATAAAATTCATTCATTCAGGGGTGGTACTAAAAGAATTTATTATAAATTCAAGATTTACGGGCAAATATTACTCGGCGCGTTGATGATGAAATTTAATATTACTACTGATGGTTTCAACTGGGGCAATTATAAAAAGGACCTGATAAGTAATACGGATAGTAAAAAATTTGATGAAATGATAAGAATGGTTTTTGACAGCAATGACGAAAATTTTGAAAAGTTGAAAGTTATGCTGGAAAAATATAAAAAGAGTGGGTTGATTGTTTACGGTTATAATGTTTCTGATAGTGCGATATTAACTTGTATTGTTGAGAGAAGAAAGGATAAACATTTTCATCTTATTGATGGCTCGGATGGGGGATATGCCCTTGCTGCCAAAATGCTCAAGGGCATGTTATAATTTTTAGATCATATCATTTATGACGGTTAGTCTTGGGTTTCTATTCACCTTGCGATATCTTCTCTCACTTTCATCAGTTCTGGAATATTGTCTGCTAGAAGTTTGTTTGTAATCTCTCTGACGATATACTTTTTGCTCTGAAGTTATTGGCCTTTTTTTAGTTTCAATTTGTTTTTCTTCAATAAGTGTTTTGCGCGCGTTTAATTTTTCAACATCTTCAGCACCTGCCATCGCGAGTTTGCTTTTTTTACCAAAACCGCGTAGCGCATGAATAAAATAAGTGCCAATAGTAACAACCATTAGAATCACTAATAATATTTTCAAACTTCCTACTAAATATGGCATCAATTGCATTTTAACTCTCCTTTGGCGTTCCCGCCATCATTTTTATCTGATACTAACATACAAACATGGAGAGCAATATATTTTCATACTCGATTAATATTATTTTTTTTCCGATGAAGACATTATCCATAACGATGAATAGCATTTTAAGAAATTGTTAAGTAGCATCTTCTGACAAATAAGCGTTGATTTTTTTTATTAGATTTGACCTGTAAATATAAAATTGCGGAATAAATGAAAATCCTTATAGCCAGCGATGCGTGGCATCCACAGATGAACGGCGTTGTACGTACTTTCACATCGACTAAAATTGAGTTGGAAAAAGCAGGGCACGAAGTTTTTATAATTCACCCTGCACTCTTTGAAACTATTCCGCTTCCTACTTACCCTGAAATACGACTCGCTTTAATGAAACGTTCGAAAATTAAAAAAATTATAGATACTTTCTCCCCGGATGCAATCCATATTGCTACCGAGGGGACAATAGGTCTGGGGGTAAGAAACTACTGTGTCAGGAGAAATCTTCCTTTCACTACTTCCTATACTACAAAATTTCCAGAGTATATTTATCACAGATTTTTTGTTCCCAAAGCTATTACCTACGCCCTGTTAAGATGGTTTCATAATCGCTCCATGGGGATCCTGATTGCCACGGGAAGTCTTAAATCTGAACTGGAAAAGAAACGGTTTTCCAACCTGAAAATGTGGACCAGGGGTGTTGATACCGTTTTATTTAACCCATCCCGGAAAAAGCTTTTGCCGGGAGACAAACCGGTATTGTTGTATTCAGGGCGATTGGCGGTTGAAAAAAATATCAGGGCTTTTCTTGACCTTAATATTCCCGGAACAAAATACGTGATGGGAGTAGGACCGGAACTGGAGAATTTAAAGAAATCATATCCCGATGCTATATTTCCTGGAAGGAAAAATGGATTTGAGCTGGCAGAGTATTATGCTTCGGCTGATGTTTTTGTTTTCCCGAGTCTGACAGACACTTTCGGATTGGTAATGCTGGAGGCACTCGCGAGCGGGGTTCCGGTAGCGGCATACCCGGTGACGGGTCCGGAAGATGTAATCGGGGAGAGTGGCGCCGGTGTGCTGGATGATGATCTGGAGCGTGCAGTTAATAAAGCGCTCAAAATACCCCGGGAAAAATGCCGCGAGTATGCTTTAAATTATTCCTGGGAAAAAGTAGCAAAAATATTCCTGGATAATCTTTCCCCGATTCGAAAATAGCGACCTTAATAATATACACTTGTGACTACTTTTTTATACATTAACTACCCGATTTTTCCCCAAACCTTTCAGAAATGACTTTTTAACTTTGGCTCGTTTTTTGCAAAAATAATTAATGGCAGCAAATGTGGGGTTGTTCATGTATAAAAAATTTCTACTTATATCGCTAATGTCAATTCTTTTTTTTACCGGGTGCGAGAATGAAAATAATATTCTCGTAGGTGAGGCTGTATTCGGAATTGAAAATGTGGATGGTAAAATTGTTAACTGGGAAGGGAAATCCGATAGGGTTCTGCTATTTGGTTATGGTGAGAACGAAATATTCGGAGCTGCAAAAATTTCCAGAGAAGGGCGATTTGACGTAAACCTCACTAACCCGGATGATGATATTTTAACACCCATCAATCTTTTCCCCGAGGGAGGAGTATCAACTAATACACTAAAGTATAGCAAATCCGGTATTAAAGCCATAGTAGGGAGTTTTTTCGTTTACGAGCCCGGTAATGCAGGTCCTTTAGGACAAATATACAGGTTTAATATTCCACTGGGTGGGGAAATAAGCTCACTTGGTACATGGTTCAGCGTGCAATTTATATACGTTTCAGATAACGTGAATATATCGGGCAGGGAAGTGTGCCTGTATAATTTTGATAAAGGGGAATATTTTTCAATAACACAAGATGTAAATTTAAAGCTTGTTAAAGGATGGAATAAAATTATTTACCGAAGTGTTGAAAACAGCACGAATGCATCATCAATTGAGGTGAGCAACATCGAACCTACCGGAGGGAACTGGTATTATGACGCGCTTTAAAATTCTTTTTCCAATTATTGCACTTCTATTACTCTCAGGATGTGACTATACAGTACTAAAATCGGAATCAGAAACGAGGGAATTTCTTGACGTTGCTTATATGTCGGGAGTTTATTCACAAATCACAAAAGAGTATAACCGCAGGGGCGAAAAAAGCACCTATTTCAGGAGGGTTTACCTGAATGTGGCGGGTAGGATTAAAGTTGAGGAAGAGTTTGACGGATACCGTAATTCTTTTAATGGGTATTATGTGATTGTTGACGATTTCCTTGTACTAAGAGATTGGGCAAGGAAAGAATATCCCGAGATGTATCTTATCCGGTATGTGAAAGAGGGTTTTGAACTTGAACGAGTCTCTGGAGATTTTGATAAAGAATCGTTGATTGAAGACTCCATATTACTCAATGGCAGATGGCTGGAAAATTCTGGAAAATCAGGCTCTTATATTAATTAGTTACACAAAACGATTGTTCGTGTGATTTTTTATCAAGATAGGTTTTTATCCCGTTTTTTTTTCGTACATTTGTGCGCGGTTGTTAATTTTCATTAAAAACGGGATAAAATTGCAGTTTAATATTGTTGCAAAAACAATGATGGGGCTTGAAGAAGTACTCGCTGAAGAGATTAAATTACTCGGAGGTAAAAACATCACCATCGGAAAACGTTCAGTACATTACACCGGTGACCAGATGTTATTGTACAAATCAAACTTATACCTCAGAACAGCTCTGCGTGTGTTAAAACCAATCAGCTCTTTTAATGTTCATAATGAAGATGAGTTATACCGGAATGCCAAAAATATTGACTGGAGTTTTATAGAAGATAATCAAACCTTCGCCGTTGAGAGCACGGTAAATTCAGGGCATTTCAGGCACTCCAAATATGCAGCATTACTCATTAAAGATGCTATTGTTGACCAAAAACGTGAAAAAAAGGGTATCCGTCCTAACGTGGATATAAGCTCACCAGATTATAGAATACACCTTCATATAAATCAGGAAGAAGCTTCAATTTCTCTCGATAGTTCCGGAGATTCGCTTCACCGACGCGGTTACCGTGCACGTCAGAACATGGCACCTCTGAATGAAGTTCTGGCTGCAGGATTAATAATTACAGCCGGATGGATGGGACGGGGTATTTTTACCGACCCTATGTGCGGTTCAGGTACTATCCCGATTGAAGCAGCCATGATTGCCAAAAATATACCCTGCGGATACCTCCGGAATGAATTCGGTTTTATGAACTGGTTTGATTTTGATTCAAATCTATGGGGTGATATTCTTAAAGAAGCTGAAGAAAATATAATTCCAAACCCGGACGTAAAGATAATTGGTTCTGATTTTTCAAGCCAATATATTGATACTTCAATCAACAACGCAAAGCTTGCAGGAGTAGATAATGTAACATCCTTCGAGACTGCGAATATCCAAAATTTCTTTCCCCCTTCAACTGATACCTCGGCGCTCACTATCATGAATCCACCTTACGGTGAACGGATGAGTATCAATGATATCCAATCGTTTTACAAATCCATTGGTGATCGTTTAAAGGAAGCTTATACCAACTATGACGTTTGGATTTTAAGCTCGAACAAAGACGCATTAAAATCTGTTGGACTAAGAACCTCGCGCAGGTTAGCTTTTCAGAATGGCCCTCTGGAAGTTAAATTCCACAAATACGAACTCTACAGGGGCTCAAAAAAAGCAAAAGCTAAGGCTGAACGCGATTAAGTTCAGCTTTGATATTTTTTAAGCGCAATATCGAATTGGCCAATTAAACTCAAAAATAAATCTTTAACAGTTGGTATCTCTTTTATCAAGCCGGAGCCCTGACCTGCCTCCATCATTCCTTCGTCCGGGTCACCTTCAAATATTCCGGCACGTTCTCTTTTTTTACCCAAAAGTTCTTTCAGCGTAAGACTATCAGCCCCGGAATACTCTGCTGCTATTGCTTCCGCGCTAAATTTATTCTTGAATACCCTTGCCATTCCAATTTTTTTTAATACAGGAACTGTGTCGCTATCTCCCGCTTCAATGATTCTTTTTTTATAATTTTCATGAGCTGAGGATTCAACTGTCGCGGCAAATCGGGTTCCAATCTGCACACCTTCCGCGCCAAGATTAAGCGCTGCCAGAATTCCCCTGCCATCGGTAATTCCTCCTGCAGCGATAACAGGAATATCAAGCGCATCTGCCAATTGTGGTACAAGGCAAAAGGTAGTTATTTCATCAGCACCATTATGCCCGCCGGCTTCAAAACCTTCTCCAACAACTGCATCACATCCCACGCTTTGCGATTTTAGACCCTGCTTCACATTTGAAACAACATGTACAACTTTCATGTTGTTTTCTTTTAGTATATCGATGTGCTTACCGGGATGCCCCGCTGAAGTGAAAGCGATTTTAATCCCTTCCTCAATACATACCGTTATTAAATCCAGAATATCGCCACGTAATAATGGTAAATTAACACCGAAAGGTTTGTTAGTTGCTGTCTTGCATTTTTGGATATGTTCACGCAAAAGTTCAGGCTTCATACTTCCTGCACCAATCAAACCTAAACCGCCTGCCTCAGAGACGGCTGATGCAAGCTTCCAACCCGAAACCCATACCATACCTGCTTGTATAACAGGGTGCTTTATTCCGAACAATTCTGTGATTTTATTCTTGATTTCCATAATCATTCCCGTTAAGACATAAAAAAACCCGGAAAGAAAAACTTCCCGGGTTAAAAAAAAGCAATTTAAGCTAAATATCCAACCAATATGAAAATTTGGCTAAGAAAATATTATCGGGCCTTGCAGATAAAAGATTTTTGAAATCGCGTCGGGGACTAAAATCACCGGGATCATCAACGTTGGTTTTGTCATGCGTCCAGACCAGATAAAAGATTGAACCGGGAAGCACTTCCCATCTTAATACCATGTTGCTTCGAATAGATTTGAAGTTAAAATCGGGTTCTGAGAATGTAAAACCTTCAGATGGTCCTGAACCGTCAGGGTCAACAAAATATTCTTCGTTTTCTGCATCATAAATAACTTTGTCGCCATAAAGAGTGTAACTATCACCACCGGGTTGATCAAATTCTTTATACCTGTCATAATTCCCGACGGTGAAGAGTGGCTGAATAAACCACTGTAGAGAAATATCCGGTGAAAAGCTCCAGTTAATCCTTATGTTAGCCGAAAGAGTTTTTTGAGCCAATTTAGCAAAAACGTATCTTTTTCCATAAGTCTGAGTAGCGGTAGGGTCGTCAAAAGCATCAACCCATTGGAATGATTCTGCATCAACACTATAACCGGGACCAATACTTATTGAAACATTGGGTTTGGGCTTCCAGGAAATTTCAAAATCCATTCCGTATCCATGCGCACCGTATTTATCTGTCGCGAACCATGCGGATGGTGAAAACTGAAATTCTTTCCTGCTATCTGTAGATGCAAAAAGATTAAAATATGTGCTGCTCCCAACCTTTGCCATGGGACCGCCGCGAGTTAATGTTGGGGAGTAGCGCCCGAAACTATGGTCAAACATTACAAATACTTCCCAGTAATTTTCAAACTGTCCCCAGTATCTGCCATACAAGCCGTCGGTATAGTTTTTACCTTCAAAACTAACAGTATTGTATTTAGCTACGAAGAAGTTTTTACGCCGGAAGGTACCATCACTTTCGTACCATTTATAACCTGTTACAATATGACCATTGATCCGATCAGCCATCCATTGAAAACCCAGATCATTATTTTCAAAACCCGGGGTAATAAAACCAAAACCGGAGTTAAGATAAAAATTACCCTTCTGTTTGTTGATAGTGACCCTTCCGTACATTCCATTCATTGAAGTTCGTGAAGAATCGAGGGTCATGAAAGTAGCATCGGGTCGTTGCAGGTAGCGGTAAGGCTGCTCCTGGAGGTTTGTCATAAAATCTGTTGAGCCCTTGATATATGAACCAATTAAAGTACCTGTAACAACATAAGTGCCGTCATCATCAAGAGTTGTCCACCCGTCAACGCCCAAAGTGTAAGCTTGTTGTGCAAGGTTTTCCTCAAATTGAGGTTCATCAAGATTCCGGTTTACAGCTGTAGCGATTATACCAATTGCATGTTTGCCTTCATTAAACTCGGTTCTTGCTCTAACCACACCATAATGTGTAAAAGGTTCTATCGCTTCTTCCCTTGCGGAAGTAGGTCCCTGAATCGTGTTATACATTTTTTGAGTTGCCGCGCTCAAAACACCGAGCGAAGTACGGCTATCGATTTTCCCGGTTAGTTTTAATGCCCCCAGGATTCTTGTTTCAGAGGGGCGATTTGTAAATTCATCATCATTAGTATCACTCCAATACTGGGGTTGTCTTCCGATTCTTCTCGAATAGAATAATTCGGGAACGCCAAAGTTAAAACTCCAGTTACTATTTGCACCACCAAAACCAAATGAGAATATATTCGAACCTTCAATAAAAAATGGTCGTTTTTCATTAAAAAATGTCTCGAACGCAGAAAGATTCACAACAGCCGGGTCAACCTCCACCTGTCCAAAATCAGGATTGATAGTGGCATCGAGATTGAGATTACTTCCAATGCCTACCTTAAAATCAGCACCGAAAGTAGTATTGTAAATATTTGATTTATAAAATGGATCGTTCGCGTCGTGTTGTAAATATTGTGCTTTTTGAACGATGTAAGGAAGTACTTCTACTCTCTGTTTAGGTTTAATGCCGGAAATTCCGTGTAATTCGGCAAAATGGGAAACGAAGCCACTTTCGGTTTTAGGGACCATCACGTAAAAATCGTTTTCATTTTTTCGTTTAATATCCCTGTTGAAATTTACACCCCAAACCATATTTTCACTATCTTTAAAACGAAGTTGCGAGAATGGAATACGCATCTCGACTGACCAGCCATTATCCTGAATACTTACTTCAGCATCCCAAATCCCATCCCACGAGTTATCATCCCAGCTATCATTATAGAGGATTCCATCGATTTTTGAGCCGCCCGCGTTAACGGCAAAATAGTTACCGGTTCTTTTATCCCTGTGTGGATCGAGAAAAACATAAAACCAGTCGGAGCTAATCCAACTATCTCTTCGGGTTACACTCCTGTCAATTGAGTCAGGATTAGAATCATGCAGCATTGCAGCGATGTAAAGATACTGGTCGTCGTAAGCTACCCAAACATCCGTGTTTTCGGAAGCGATTTTCCCTTCCGATGGCTCACGTTGAACGAAATTTGAAACCGAATTACCATTCCAAACTTTTTCTGATAATTTTCCATCAAGAACAATTTTATCGACACTCTTTTTTGCCTCTACTCCCTGGGGTTTAACGGCGCCAAAAACAATAAAGCTAAAAAAACTAAAAATTAGTAAAATTTTTTTCATATTCCCCTTTCGATCTTTAGTATTATAAAACTTTTATTATATCCAGAATTTTTAAGTTTTATACGCTCAAAATGCCAATCGGCATAAACCACTATTATCGTAATAGTATTGACGTTTCAACTAAAAAATTGTTTCCTGTTTTATATTAAAAAAGGGGAAGTGAAGAACCGTTCCCCCCGATTCTTTTTTCTATATACTTGATACTTTAGACCCGGAATCGGGAGGAAAGGTTGTATGAAAAATAAAATTATTCAATCATAGAAATTTCAGTATTAAACTCAATTTTGTTATTTGCTTCTTTAAGGGCAATTTCAATAATATCATCAATATCACCTTTAACCTCAACGATGACAAGTTCGTTACTATCAAAACTAATTACATACATGTCCCTGATTTCGTCATCATCGTCATTTCTGAGAAATACAGCAGTAAGTTCGTTGTTATCTCTGGTTCTAACAATAAAATGCATTCCCTGCTCTTCCATAATAGAACAGAGTGATAGAAGTTTATCGCGGCTAAATTCAAAGTTGGTATGTCCAACATTTTCATAAACACCAATCTGAACCCGGTCAAGTTTCCGCAATATTTTTTTAGCGTGGTCTTCGGCATCAGTAAAACTGACAAAAATGGAACCAAGTGAAATTAACCCTTTACCAACGCTGAACTCAATTTCCTTATGGTACCTGCCTTCAAGGCTGGTGAGTAAATGAGAACGAACATTTTTAAAATTGCGGTTTACCCCTATGCATCCGCTGAGGGAAAGAAGTAGAACCCCCAGCAGAGCAACGGTTAAAAATCTTTTACTTTTCATTTCTTCCACCATCTCGCTGATTTACCTTATCAAGATTAGGTATGTCAAAGCGTGAGGAAAGTTTCCCGATTTTTGCGAGATCGATATCACCAACAATATTCACATATACAATTTCACCCTCGGAATTAGTATCAGCGCCATCGAGAGCAACAACAACCAGACCAACGACCAGTTCACCTTTAGTTTTAATATAAACATTTGCATAATCGCCATTGTCACGTGTCATGACAATTCTATCCCAGTTATTGCTTTTTAGGCTGGCATCCATATCTTTAATTTTTGCCTGATAGCCTGCATTATCGCTCGCGGCAACATCATAAACACGAACCGAGATGAGTTTCAAACCGTTAATGATATCAGATAAATCTGCTTCCCTGCCGTCTGTTACTTTAGCAGCCATTTTGAGTAATTTATCCTCGAGCAGTACTTCAGTTTTGAGATCTTTATCCTGATGTTTGCCGAATTTCTCAAAATCAAAATAGCCCGGTTCTGATGTATAATCTTTTTGGGCGAATAAACTTAAACTCGTCACGAAAAAGAATAACAAAGTTGCTTTAAAGATTGTTTTCATTTTGTTCTCCATTGGTTAATATTGAATTTACTATTCCTAAACCTTTTTTAAGAGGGGCTGAAACCCTTGTCTTTAAAATCCCCTCGGCAAATTCTTCACTTGTTTTATTAAAAACCTTACTTACCATCATTAACGCTTCAGAAGCTTCCTTGTTAGCAGAAAGAATTTCGCGTTCAGTATAATTTTGTTCCTGAAACCTCAAATCCGTGAACAAAGAAAATATTACAATTAAAAACATCAGGCTGAAAGCGGCACCAATTTTATATGGCCTGTTAACCAGTATCCACATTATATCAGAAGAAAAGCCGCTATCTTTATTTTTTTTTAATCCAACACTTTCAAAAATATTATCTTCAAAACCGGGTGATGGCAATTCATATTTAATCTTACCTGCCATGTTCGCAGTTAACTTAATCTCATCGTATTTTCTCTTAAGACGAGGATCGGAGTTAAGAAGTTTGTTTAACCTCCGTCGCTCTTCTAAACTGAGCTCCCCGTAAGCCCCGTTAATTAAAAGATTTTCTATTTCTAGGCTATACAGCCTGTCGCCCTTCATATACATCCTTAAGTAATATTTGCAATTTTTTTCTAGCCCGTAATAAATTTACCTTAACACTGTTAAGGGGTACTTCTAAAATTTTTGCGATCTCCTTGTATTTCATACCTTCAATTTCATAAAGAACAAATACACTCCTTTGTGTTTCAGGAAGTTTATCAATCCTGCTGGAAATCACATCCCGTAAATCATTGTTTTCCTTAATTTCCAATGGTGAATCAGCTTCGATATCTGCAAATAAGTCAATGTCACCATCTTCATTAAAATCTTTCAGTTTTATAATTTTTCTTTTTCGCCTGTAATCAATACACAAATTATAGGTAGTTTTCATTATCCAGGATTTATACGCGGCCGGATTAATCGTGGAGAAATTATTCCACAATTTTATCATAACCTCCTGTGCGGCATCTTCGGCTTCATCTGCATCGCTAAGCAGATATTTCGCGAATCCGAATACGTTCGCCTTGTATTTTTTCACCAGTACCCTGAATAAAGATTCTTTTATCATCACATTTTTTCTTTTTCTGATAATAAAGACGGGGCGGGAAGTAAAATTGTTACACCTGACTGACAATTATTTTCGGATATAATTTGAATTATACTCACGGAGGTGATGAAACAGGTATAAAAAAACCGGAGCCGTTGCAAAAAATTGCAAAAACTCCGGTTTGAATTTAAAACTAATAAGGTGGAGAAGTTATCTCACGTATTTCCACCAGTAAAAATATTTGTTCTCAAGCTCGTTGGAAGTTGGCATTGGGAAAAATTTAAGTTCTTCCCCGGCTGCAAACCAAAATCCGTGACGGATAAACTTGTAAGAAATTTCACGAAGTAAACTTCCAAGCGAAATTGTTTTAATAAGTTTCTCGGGCTTTTGTTGTAACTCGGATATACAATCGTAGAAGTGATAAGCATTAACACCGGGAAGATCGATATTATATATATCCTTATTCCTGTTAACCTCAAAAAATCTCTCGATATTAAAATCAATCTGTGTAAACACAATTTTAGGTGCGCCCTTGGATTTATGCCCGGTGGTGATATACTCCCCAAATTCACGTTGATCTTTTGTTGAGCCTACAAGATTTTCGAGTGGTTGAATTTCCTGAAATAGTCTTATCAAACCTGGTTCGTTATACGCCGTGTATTCAGCCGGTTCAAGCGGAAGTACTTTGCCGTTTGCCGTAACAAGAAACAACTTCTGGATTGCATCAAGACTGATATGTTCCAATACATTATAAGAGCTGATAAACTTAGTTTTTTTAGGCTGACCGTCTTCATGTTCAACAGTTTGATCAAGGAAATAATCAATATCGAAATAAGGGTCGCGGTAGTTAATATCTATCTCGGCAAAAATCACTTTTCCCGCGGCGTGTTTTGCGCTTCTCATAGTGTAGTGTTCGCCGAATTTATCGGCATCCAGCTGTGAAGCAACTAACGCGTTTATAGGGAAAACGATCATGTATAGATGTTTTTGATGTTCAGCCATCTGGGTCTCCGTTTTCTATTACATCTTTTTTGGTAAAATAAATCTATTAAATAGTATATACAAGAGCAATAATGCCCCATGAATCTTTTTTAATATTTTCACATCTAAACTAGTAAAAAAACAGGAGTAATATCATGTATATCGACGATAATCTTAAATCTGAACTAAAAAAAATATTGGCAGTGCTTACAAAAAAAGTGAATATTATGTTTTTCACTCAGGAGCTGGAATGCCAGTATTGCCGTGAAACCCGCCAGATATTAACGGAACTTTCAGATATTTCAGACAATATAAATCTTATCGTGAAAAATTTTGTAAATGATAAAGCGGAAGTTGAAAAATATAAAATCGACAAAATACCCGCCACGGTAATACTTGATGAAGATATGAAAGATTATGGTATCAGGTTTTATGGCATCCCTAGCGGGTACGAGTTTTCATCATTACTCGAGGCTGTAAATATAGTTGGTACAGGTGATACAGGTCTGGCTCCCGATGTTATCAATACAATCAAAAATATTGATAAACCAACGCACATGCAGGTATTTGTAACTCCCACCTGCCCTTATTGCCCGCAAGCAGTAGTTACGGCATTCAGGATGGCGTACCTAAATGAAAATGTAATTGCTGATATGGTGGAAGCTACGGAATTTCCCCACCTTTCCCAGCGTTATAGTGTAAAAGGTGTACCCAGAACAGTTATAAATGAAACAGAATTTATTGAAGGTGCCGCACCGGAAGTTATGGTACTGGAAAAAATAGGTGAAAGTTTAAGTAAAGAAAGTGTTAACTAGAATGAATTTTGATAAAAAAACTATTCTCCGCGGGCTTCTCTATATAGGGGGAGGCGCCATTGTTGGTTATTCGTATTATTATTTTATCGGGTGTAACGCCGGGGGGAGTTGCCCGATAACAAGTAATCCCTATATCTCAACGCTCTACGGTGCGTTCATGGGGGTTATTTTGGCGATACCCTCGAAGAAAAAGAGAACAGGTGAGGCAGATGGAAGTAACAATAAATAAAGAGATTGAAATTGAAGATCTCGTGAACATTTTACCCAAATCCGTTGTATACCTGAAAGAAAAAGGTATAAGATGTTTACGTTGTGGCGAGCCAATCTGGGGCTCTCTTGAAACTGCGGCAAAAGAAAAAGGATTTGATGATAATTCTATTGCCGGATTTGTTGATGACCTAAACAAAATGGCAAACACGTGATATTTTTTATATCTTTCGGGTTTATTATTCCAATTTGGGGAAAGTATGGCATTTAAGTGGTCTGAACTTGATAAAAAGACTAAAAGCAGGATTCAAACCGGCATATTTTTGCTGGCTGTAATAATATTTTTTATTGTGAATAACGTTAGTGGTGAAGAAGGGGAAGGTCCTTATCCTCCTAATTATAACCCCAATTCACCAAGAGTTGAAAGCAAGGCGCCCGATTTTTCACTTACCTCTGTTTCCGGTGAGCCGGTTAAACTTTCTGATTATAGCGGTAAAGTTGTAATATTAGATTTCTGGGCTACCTGGTGCGGCCCTTGCAGGCGTGGCATACCCGATCTTGTACAGTTGAAAGAAAAATATTCGGGGAAAGATATAGAAATTATTGGTATTTCACTTGACGGTGTTACACGCGACGGGAGCACGGTCAAGGATATTGAACCTTTTATGACTGAGTTTAAAATAAATTACCCCATAGTTCATGGTACAAGCGAAATAATGCAGCTTTACGGGGGTATCCGTTCTATACCAACCTCTTTTATAATTGATAAATCGGGTAAAATTGCTGCACATTACACGCAGCTTATTCCTTACGACATTTACGATAACATGATTAAAAAGCTGCTAAACTAATTTTATTTTCAGGATATCCGGTTCTCATCCGGATATCCTGATTTTCAAACTCCCCACTCTATTTTGGTCTCCATGATTTGTATTATTGATGCAGTTGCATTATTTTTTACGGCATAAGAATTACTTTTGATCAATTCCAAAAAGGTTGATTCATGGATGAAACCAAACTAATCTCCCCCCTTTGTGAGATTCTGGAAAAAGATTTTTCACTTGTCAAAAATGAACTCCCTGTGGTTTCATCTTACAACGAGGACCTTGAAAAAATAAGAGAACACCTTCGTGAGAGAGTCGCCGAACTAATGGAGAATGATTTCGACCTGTTCGTGAATACCTTGTACAGGATTGATGTTCCGGAACCCAAAATACGAGCAGCATTCAATGATAAAGATAAATCCACCCTCAATCAAAAAATTGCAGATTTAATTCTTGAAAGAGAACTCCAGAGGGTCCGAACCCGGATAATGTACAAGGAAGGGAAACTATGACCAAAGATGATGTACGCGAATTATTCCCGCATATTAAAAAAGGTAAAATATATTTTAATCATGCCGCTATTGGTCCCCTTTCAAAAACGGTTACTGATGTAATTACCGGCTATGCAATCGAACGTAGTGATGGGAAAATAAAAAACTACGACGATTACCTTACGATAGAATCCGAAACTAAAATAATGCTCGCGGAAATTCTGGGATGTGAATCGCGTAACCTGGCGTGGACAGACAATGTATCCAACGCCATGAATATGCTGGCTCAGGGGTTAAACTTAAAAAAGGATGATGAAATAATCGTCACGGATATAGAGTTCCCGTCCAATGTTTATCCTTTTCTAAACCTGCAAAAAAATGGAGTTAAGGTAAAGTTTGCAAGATCTGATCACGGAAAAATATCGCCGGAGTCAATTCTATCCCTTGTTACAGATTCAACCAGGCTGATTTCTGTGAGTTATGTGCAATTCACTAGCGGGTGGCGTTCAGATATTAAAAAATTGGGCGATTTTTGCCGGGAGCGGGGAATTGTTTTTAGTGTTGACGGTATCCAGGGAGCCGGTGCATTATATCCTGATCTGAATAACTGTAATGTTGACTTTTTCGCCGGGGGAACACAAAAGTGGATCATGGCTCTACAGGGATTATCTTATTTTTACATTTCAGATAAACTTATAAACAAACTCGACCAGAAATATGTCGGGTGGCTTTCTTTTGAATCAGCGTGGGAATTGCTAAACTACGATACAAAACTGAAAGGAAACGCATCGCGATTTCAGAATGGAACACAAAATGCTATTGCAACCTATGCACTGCACGCCTCATTAAAAACATTCACGGGATATGGCATAGAGAATGTAGAAAAAAATGTTCTGGAAAACACAAAATATTTCATACGGGAATTATTAAAGAAAGGTATTAAACCTTTGCTCGCGGAAACTCCGGTTGAAAATCTTTCAGGGATAGTAACATTTCCTTTCCCTGAACCGGAATTGAACTTACAAAAGCTGGCGGAAAAAAATATTCATGGTGAATTGCGAAACGGAGTTTTCAGGTTTGCCCCTCATTTTTACAATACAAGGGAAGAAATAGACACAGTAGTTGAAGCGTTAGAAAAACTTATCCGGTAAAATCAAAATACCATCGAACAGCGACGATCAGCAGAAGTATAATTCCTTCGGTTCGTGAAACCTTCCAACCGGTTCGCATGAAAAATACAACCACGAATAATGCTACACTCAATAAAATTATACTGTTCAAAGCCGCGGGTATAATGGTTAGCGGTTTAATTAATGAGGCTACACCAAGTACCCCTAACAAGTTGAATATATCGCTGCCAATAAGGTTACCGGCAGACATGCCGTGTCTTCCCTTGATAACAGCCACGAGAGAAGTTGCCATCTCGGGTGCAGAAGTACCGGCAGCAACAATTGTAACACCAATTGCCCACTCGCTCACTCCCAGAATACGTGCTATTTCACTGGCTGAATCAACAAAATAATGCCCGCTGACAACAATTATTATTGTACCGGCAATAAATTGTAAAATGTGGATAGGTTTAAATTCCCCGTCATCATGATATTCTGCCTCGGGATCTTTATGGAATAATAGAAATGAGATGTAAACAAGCAAAATTGCGAGGAAAATTATCCCTTCGATGGCGGTAAGCTGAAGGTCCCACATGAAAATAAGAAGCAGCAGACTTGTACCGATAAGTACACTGCCATCACGGTAAACCATATTTTTTGTTGCTTTAACAGAACCAACAACCGCAACAAGCCCGAGAATAAAAAACATGTTAAAAATATTAGAACCAACTACATTTCCCACGGAAATATCGGATTTATCAATAATTGCGGCAGAAACAGTAACGGCAAACTCGGGTGCGGAGGTAGCAAACGCAACTACTGTGAGTCCGATAACCAAATCAGACATGCCAAGTTTTTTGGCAATTCTGGATGCGGTCATCACGACAATATCAGCGCCTTTCCAAAGGCCCAGAAGGCAAATACTAAGGATTAC
>Ga0070729_10003453_pt1 | contig 18350 bp, 16 predicted proteins | sample tdDd472_FD_66725 | JGI IMG/M metagenome (GOLD analysis project Ga0070729, IMG submission 66725) | Marine sediment microbial communities from the Atlantic coast under amendment with organic carbon and nitrate - tdDd47.2 | ecosystem: Environmental > Aquatic > Marine > Coastal > Sediment | place... | reverse complement strand
TCAAGCCTTTGCAGAAGGAATGGAACTGGGAATTCCAGCCAACAACAGTTCAGATCCTCGTCATGGAGCACCGTCTGATGTAGAATTTTATGCTGGTGCTGGAGGAGATATTTCTCGTTGGACATCTTCCCTGGGAATGGCTGCCACCTTTGATCCGGAATTAGTGAAGAAATTCGGCGAAATTGCAGCACAGGAATACAGGGCCTTGGGAATTGCAACAGCTTTATCTCCGCAGGTTGATATTGCCACAGAACCGAGATGGTACCGCTTCAACGGAACCTTCGGAGAAAGCCCAGAACTATCCAGAGATATGGCAAAGGCTTATTGTGAAGGTTTCCAGTATTGCTCTCCAGAAAAAGAAATCGCTGATGGTTGGGGCTATGAAAGTGTCAATGCCATGGTAAAACATTGGCCCGGAGGCGGTTCAGGAGAAGCTGGAAGAGATGCACATGTTGGTATCGGAAAGTTTGGAATTTTCCCAGGTAACAATCTGGAAGATCATAAAAAACCTTTTGTTGATGGTGCATTCAAACTTGATAACGATACAAAAATGGCTTCTGCCGTAATGCCTTACTATACAATTTCCTACAACCAGGATCCTTCTGGGAAAAATGTCGGTAATGGTTTCAGCCAATATCTTATCAAAGACCAACTGAGAGGAAAATACGGATATGATGGTGTTGTGTGTACCGATTGGGGAATTACTGCTGTTGCTCCAGAAAAATATAATCATGGTGGAAAACCCTGGGGATTCGAGACTTTGACTGATGCTGAAAGACATTACGAAGTGATCATGGCAGGCACTGACCAATTCGGCGGTAATGATCAGGCAGCACCGATTATTGAAGCCTATCAAATCGGTGTAGAAAAACACGGAGAAGAATTTATAAGAAAAAGATTCGAACAATCTGCAGTAAGGTTGCTAAAAAATATTTTCAGAGTTGGGTTGTTTGAAAATCCATATTTATCACCTGGAGAAACTGAGTCTATCGTTGGAAAACCGGAATTTATGAAACTGGGTTTTGAGTCCCAATTAAAATCTTTTGTATTACTTAAAAACAAGAATAATGTCCTGCCTCTCAAGAAAAAAACTAAAGTTTACATTCCAGACATCGATGAGGCACAAGGTGGCTTTTTCGGAAGTGATGAACTAAAAACAATTGAAAGTATCAACAAGACTATCGCATCGAAATACTTTGAAGTGGTTGATAAACCGGAAGATGCTGAAGTAGGAATTATCATGATCAATTCGCCATATAATTTCAGTGTCCAGTCAGGTTTTGATGTTGCAGATCTGGATAAAGGCGGCAATGGCTATGTCCCAATTACACTTCAATATGGAAAATACACTGCACTCCACGCCCGTGAAAAAAGTATTGCCTATGAATCCCACGAATCTGAATTGACTCGATCATACAAAGGCAAATCATCAATGGCGAAAAACCATAAAGACCTGGATGCAATCCTTCAAACGAAAAAGGCCATAGGCAATAAACCTGTAATCGTGATTATAGATTGTTCAAATCCTACAGTCATTGCAGAGTTTGAATCCAAAATCGAAGGCCTATTACTGAATTTCAACTGCCAGGATCAGGCCTTACTGGAAGTGCTTTCAGGTGAATTCGAACCCAGCGGATTGCTTCCTTTTCAGATGCCTGCAAATATGAAAACCGTTGAAGAACAATTTGAGGATGTTCCTTACGATATGGAATGTCATGTTGATACCGAAGGCAATTCTTATGATTTTGCTTTTGGCCTAAACTGGTCAGGACAAATAAAGGATGAGCGATACAATAAATATGTTGTAAAAAAGTAAGGAAAAAATATTCAAACTTGATTTTAATAATAACAGTACAATAAGTTGGGTTGTTATTATTAATTTAAAAATGAAAGGTGTTAATGTTCGCTTTAACTCAGTCTTTTGGAATATACGCTATTACTTTTAGTAGAGTATACGCAATATAGCGTCTGAAATAAGTCACAGCCAATTTGTACATACAGTAGGGTGTTACAAAATAGAATTTCCATCCGTCTTAAAGGAGAAACTAAAAAAATGAAAATGAGAAAACAACTAAGTCTTACAATTCTTGTTGTAATTATCTTGACATTTAGCATTAAAGCACAACAGAATAATTCAATTTCTCTTTATCATCAAGTAGAGATTTTAAACTGGTTAGATCATTATAATGTACCCGCAGTTGGAATAGGTATAATTAAAGATGGGAAAATACTTGAATGCAAAGTTTTTGGAGAACTTCGTAAAGATGTACCTGCAAAAGATGATGCTATTTTTACCATTGCTTCTGTCACAAAACCGGTTGTATCAATGGTAACTTTTAAACTGGTTGAATCCGGGGAATGGGATTTAGACGAGCCTCTGTATAAATACTGGATTGATCCTGACATTACAGGTGATAGCACATATAAAAAGCTTACAACCCGACATGTATTAAGCCATCAATCAGGATTCCCAAATTGGCGTACTGACCTTGAATCAAAAAAACTTAAATTCCTGTTTGAACCTGGCACAAAATATAACTACTCAGGTGAAGGATTTGAGTATCTGGGGAAAGCATTAGAAAATAAATTTGGAAAAACTTTGGAGCAACTATCAGATTCTGTATTATTTACACCTCTAAAGATGAAAGATACGAAGTATCGTTGGCAAGATGAAGTTGATGAGTCCAGATTTGCTTTCAGACATAAAAACAAAGAAATAGAATACAAAAATCAAGGAGGTATAAAAACTTCGGCTGCCGCAGGACTCCTAACCACGGTTGAAGATTATTTAAAATTTGGAATTGATTTAATAAATAGGTCAGAGCTTTCTAATGACTTGTTTAATGAGATGATAAGCACACAGTTAAATATAAAAAACAATGTTGATCAGGGCTTGGGGTGGGAGATAATAAGAAACTTACCAAACAATGAATATGCTTTAGTGCATGAAGGAGGATCAAGTGGAGTGCAAACTATAGTTGTTTTACTTCCTGTTTCGAAACGTGGTATAGTTGTATTTACGAATGGAGATGAAGGAGATAAAGTGTATTCCAAAATAATAGAAGAATACTTTGATTTGGGTAAAGATATTCTTAATGCTTTATCATCTATGTCATACGATCCTAATCAATTGAAAACAGTCAATGTTTCAAAAGAAATTTTATCGAAATATACCGGTTCCTATTTGATAGAATCATTTCAAATGAATGTGGAAATAATTTTAGAAAATAATGTGTTAAAAATGAAGTCCCCTCAAAATACCATCGATCTTTATTCAGAATCTGAAACTAAATTTTTTGCTAAAGCCGATGACTTAGTAATTGAATTTGTTGTGGGGAAAAATAAACAGATTAGTGGGTTTATGATGACTTTCAGAGGTGCTCAACCTGAAATTTCAAAAAGAACAGAATAAAATTTAAAAAAATGAAAAACTGGCTGTAACAATGTATATAAAAAATAAGCGAGATAGTATTAGTATCAAGGGTTGTAGCCTGTTTCAACATTTTTGTAAGTTGAAATATTTTTGCTTCGAAATCGCTTGTTTTTCATATACTAACCGTTTTAGCCCATTAATATGAAGAAAATTGCATTAATAATATCGCTGATTCTATGTTACGGATCTATAAAAACTCAGGATGTTGATACATTTTATTTGCATGTTCCTATATCTGAAAATGATACGATAATTTACAAGCGAATTATTCAATTTGATATGAACGATAGTTTATATCATATTTGGGATTACTATCCAAATGGTCAGATGCAAATGGAGGGAACTTATAGTTCATTTGATAAGCGAATCAAAGAAGCAAGTCTCTGGTGTAATTATAGGACGAACACCAAAGAAGGAGAATTCAAAGTATGGAATAAAACTGGTCAACTAGAGAGCAAAACTAATTTTTTATATGGATTAAGACATGGTCTTTTTGAATATTGGTATTCGAATGGACAAAGAGAGTCAATACAGAATTATTCAAATGGACAAAAACAGGGAACATGCACTTGGTGGAATGATGATGGTTCCATACAAAATAAATTGGTGTTTGAGAAAGGTTTGAATAAAAATCCAAAAGATACAAGTTACCATTACATAACATATACTCCTAAAGAGTATAATAACGACCCATTGAAAAAGTGGCCATTGATAATTTATCTACACGGTGGTTCAAGCCGAGGCACAGATACAATTAAGCTTTATTGTTGTGGTATTCCTGACCAAATTTGGAGAAAGAGAGAATTCCCATTTATAATTGTTGCACCACAATGTCCACTCAACCAAAGATGGACTACTGACAACTGGTTCGAGAATTTTTATGAAGAAATAACAAAAAAATATAGAGTAGATACAAATAAAATTTATTTAACAGGTACAAGTTTAGGTGGTGAAGGAACATGGTATCTTGCGATAAAATATCCTAAAAAATTTGCAGCTATTGCTCCTATGAGTGGATTTACACAAAATATGGATTACATAATAAAAAACACTGATAAACTAATTGATATTCCAATTTGGGCTTTTCATGGAAAAGAGGATAAAGTAGTGCAATTTGAGGAAACTGAATGGATGATTAATAGACTAGTGGAGAAAAATAAGGGTTTAAAATTCACAGCAGAACCGAGTACAGGTCATTCAATCGATTGGTTAATATATCCGAAGCAGGAATTATATGATTGGTTTTTGCAACATGATAAACGAATGCGAAATAAGAATTAGCAGGCTATAACACACGGTATAAAACATGTGGATTTAAGTGGTTGTTTTAACATTCTACCGAACGTCAAGTTCGGAGTATCTGGACAGGTAAGTAAGCCGTAATCCCCCATTGATTTCATACTGCCAACCCATTAGGTTGCATAAAAGGTGATCTGCATACAAAATATTCTAAAAAGCACCTCTAAAAAATAAATAAATCACATGATCAATCCCTTTCGCCTTGAGTATGATCCAAGGGTTATTATGGTCAACTTTAGAGTCCACACTTCGATCTAACTCAGTGTGACAAGTTTTCAGAAGTACCCTAAAATTTTATGATGATTTAATTAAAAGATTCCATTAATTTTACATTGCTCTAAATAATCGAGAAAATGAAAGTTCCATTTATGCATTGAAAATAATGCATAAGTGCAATGAGGATAAAATGCTGCTAATTATTGATAACCAAAGTGCTTTTATAAAAAAATTCAAGCGCCAATTTCTTGCAGAACAAGATTTTGATTATGTATTTTTTGATCACAATCAACCAATTACTCTTTCTGCCAAAACAAAGATTAAAGGAATAATCTTATCTGGAGGAAGGGGAACTCCTTATGAGCCTTTAAACCTTACATCCAATTTTGTTGCCTTGATGAATTTTGATGTACCAATACTTGGATTTTGCTTAGGTCATGAAATTATAGCTGTAAACTATGGTGGCAGAATCAAAAAGCTTCAGGAATACCATAAAAAAAAAGAGACTATAACAATAACCAAACCTGAAGATCCTATTTTTTTAGATTTAAATAAAACCGAAGTACCTTTGATAAAACGACATTCTTATCATGTCGCTGATATTCCTCCATCATTTGAAAGTATAGCACTATCTGATACTTGTCCAAATGAAGTTATCAAGCATAAATCCAAACCAATATATGGCTTTCAGTCTCATCCTGAAGTGTCTGGTAAAGATGGTTTGGTAATTATAAATAATTTTTTAAAAATTTGTGCCATTTTATAGAAGGGAAAACAATGAAAGTTGCAATAATCTATAATAAAGACATTGATGGAGTAATCAATACTTTTGGAATGCAGAACAAAGAGTTCTATAATGAAAAAACTGTTAAAAAAGTATCTGGAAGTCTTATTAAAGCAGGTCATAATGTGACAGTTTTAGATGGTAATAAACAGATTATAGAAAGGCTTGAAAATTTTATGCCCAGAGTAAACGAGGGAGAACAAATGGGAATGATTTTCAATATGGCTTACGGAATACAAGGTGAATCTCGATATACTCATATACCAAGTTTACTGGAAATGCTTGGTCTACCATATGTAGGTTCATCACCTTCAGGTCATGCACTTGCCCTCGATAAAGTTCTGACAAAAATTATCTGGAAAAATAATGGACTACCAACACCTGATTTTTGGGTTTTCAATACTCATGATGAAGACATGTCTTCAGTAAAGTTTCCAGTAATAGTGAAACCCAAAATGGAAAGTGTTTCATTTGGATTGAAAGTGGTTTATAATGAAGAGGATCTAAGAGAAGCTGTTCATTTTATTGTTGCTGAATTTTCGCAACAAGCATTGGTTGAGCAGTTTATACGTGGTAGAGAATTTTGTGTTGGTTTAATAGGTAATTCACCTGTTGAGGCGTTTCCGGTACTTGAAATTGATCTAGATGGAGATCCTGATGCTATTCAAACTGTTGATGATAAAAAATATAAACCGAAAAAAAAGATTTGCCCAGCAAATATCTCATCTGAACTTGCAGAAAAAATGCGACAAATTAGTATTGAAGCATTCAAATCACTAAACCTGAGAGATTTTGCCCGTGTTGATATTAGATTAGATGAAGATGATAACATTTATCTTTTAGAGATTAACTCAATGGCCAGTCTAGGAGAATCAGGTTCTTACCCTACTGCTGCAAAAGTTGCGGGATACAATTTTGAATCACTGGTTAATAGGATGCTCGATGTTGCTTCTGTTCGTTATTTTACAACTACCAATTCTCAAGAAGAAAATATAAAATCCACTCCGAAAATGAGTCAAACATCCCGAATGCGGACAATTATTAAAACAAGGCAACAACGAACTGAAAAGTTCTTAAAAAAACTAGTTGATACAGATACTTATTTAAGAAATGTTGAAGGAGTAAACTATTGTTCTGCTTTAATAAGCTCAGAATTAAGCCAACTTGGGTTTACTCAGGAAATTTATCCGCAGCTTGAAGTTGGTAATATTTTGTACTTCTCGAATTCTTTTAATCAAGAAGTAGACTTTCTCATTATTCAACCTTTGGATAATCGTATTAAACTAGATAAACATGAAAATTTCAATGAGCAGGAACAATATCTTGAAGGAACTGGCATTTGGGAAAACAAAGGTGGTATCGCCATATTAATAAGTGCATTACAGGCATTAAAATTCTCAAGAAAACTTAAAAAAATTAATATTGGGATTCTGGTAATAACAGATTCAACAATAGATGGAAAATATTCCAAATCTATTATCCAACAAAAGGCAAATCTTGCAAAAAAGGTATTGTCTTTAAGTGGCTCCTCAAAAAGTGGTGGATTAATTTTATCTCGTTCTGGATCTGCATTATATCGATTTGAAACAAAAATGATTAAAAAGGATAAACCAGAGAATGTCTCCAATATGGCTTTGAATTTTAACAAGACATTAGCTTCAATTTGTGCTATTTCCCAAAATAATAAAAATGATATTATAGCACCTTTCGAAATTCAGTTTAAAAGTAATATTTTTAAAAAATATGCATACGGTTCAGCAGGCATTAGTGTTCGTTATAATTCTCCTGATATTTTAGAAGGAATAGAACATAAAATAAAGAAGATACTTTCATCGCAAAAGCGAAGTAAAATATATCAGATGAATATCGAGGGTGGATTAAAACGGCCTGCAATGTTGGAATCTGAAAAATCTAAAAATTTCTATGATTCTATCCATACTATAGCCAAGCAAATAGATGTTCGAATTACAAAAGAACATCGTTGGAGCTCAGCAGATATATGTCATATAATAAAAGATATACCTGTAGTAGATGGACTTGGCCCAGTAGGAGAATATTTGCCTTCTGATAATGAAAGAATAATTAGACATAGTTTAATTGAAAGAGCACTATTAATTGCCCTAATTCTGATGAAAAAAGAATAATGGAATGCAAATTTATCTTTGTACAAAGCAGTAATTACATTCCAGATTCGAACTAATTACCAAATAAAACTATTTCAAATTCCAACTTGATTTTGATAATAACAGTCCAATAACTTGGGTTGTTATTATTAATTTGAAAAATAAAAATTGTTAATGTTCGCATTAACTCAGTATTTCGGAAATATACGTTATTATTTTTAATAGAGTATATGATATATTGCGTCTGAAATGAGTTATTAGGGGCAATTTGAGGAAATATACCGTGGAAAACAAAACTATTAACGATTTTATTCAAAGGTTAAGAGAAAATTCTATTGCACGAGTTAAAAGAGAAGGGATATGGAGAGATTTACTCACAGGCTACCCTGTTTGGCATCAGAATATTGATAGCAAAAATAACGATGAAGATGAAGGGAAAAGAAAATTCTTTAGGATACAAAGAGGATATCATGACAACCTTGAAAGAATGTTACCTTTATCTACAGGTGATGAACAAATTGGTTTAGGAAGAGCGAATTACGAAAAAGAATCTCTTTTATATTGTACAGATATGGATTTTTATAGTTGTTTATTGGAACTAGTTGATAGAACACATAATGATATCCAAAGGATTACTGTTATTGAGTTTACGAGTAAATCAAACCTGTCTATAATACCAATTGGGCTTACAGATAGAAAAAGGTATACTGAAATACTTCTTTCAAATGGATTGAAATTTACTGAAGAAGGTTTTAGAGCCTATCAATTGATTTCAGATTTTATGGACGAAGAGTTTCGTTTAATTTCTGACATTGAAGGTCGCTCTTATTTGAATTCTTCGGTAATTTCGAAAGTTATCCGTGAAGATTTTCCAAAAGCACATGGTTTAAGGTACAAAACTGTTCGTGGATTTAATTTCTACCATCGTGGACTAAACTATGCGTTTGAAATTAATAATTTCCATGATTATTTTGAGATTACTCATTGTATGCAACAAGAGTTTAGATGGTTGGAAAACGAAGTACGCAAGTTTGATCAACTAGGAATAAATGTTGGAAAAATGAATAAAGAAGGAAAATTTGAGTTTGAGAAATATAAATAGCTGCAACCAACAAATTGTAAACGTAATGCGGACTAATATGTTGGAAAATAAAACTTGATAAATTAGGAGACAACAGAGATATGGTGAAAATAGAAAAAATTATCGAAAATAAGAAACAGTTCCTTGACTTATTGTTGTTGGCAGACGAGCAGGAAAACATGATTGACAAGTATTTGCCCAGTGGAGACTTGTTTGTTTTATATGACGATGATTTGAAAAGTGTTTGCGTTGTAGTGCCGATAAATAGCGATACCTGCGAGTTGAAAAACATAGCAACATACGAGAAATATCAAGGCAAAGGGTACGGTAGAGCATTGATAAATTTCATTTCTGATTTCTACAAAAACGACTACAAAACAATGCTTGTCGGAACAGGCGAAACGCCGACAATCTTGTCGTTTTATGAAAGATGTGGATTTGAAGAGTCACATCGAGTAAAGAATTTTTTTACAGACAATTACGACCACCCAATGTTTGAAGACGGAATACAACTTGTTGATATGATTTATCTTAAAAAGGATTTATAAGAATAAAAAAAATGTATTACAAACGAAATAAAAACGTTGAACAAATATGCACTATCACTAACAACGACTCATATGCCATATGGGTTTCAGAGGTTTTCGAACATTTCATCCTGCCTCGTAAGTTAGTCTCAGTGGATACGAATGCCACCCCACAATCCAATAACTTTGGTTGGTATTAATGAAAGAAAAAAGTATGAAAACATCACCTGAACAAAATGAACGGATTGCAAAAATGACATTTGCATCAGTTTATCCTCACTATGTTATAAAAGTTGAGAAAAAAGGCAGAACCAAAGAAGAATTGTACCAGGTAATAGAATGGCTGACCGGTTATAACGAAGATAAGATACAGAAACTTATCGAAGAGAATGTGTCGTTTGAGCAATTCTTTCAGGATGCAAATATAAATAGCAATTCACACTTGATCACTGGTGTAATATGTGGATATCGAGTTGAAGAAATCACAAATCCATTAACACAACAAGTAAGATTTTTAGACAAACTAGTCGATGAATTGGCAAAAGGGAAGAAAATGGAGAAGATTCTAAGAATTCCAAAGGATGCCTGACAATGAGTTCCATCGAAGTATAACCGTTTTTTGAGGTTCCCTTTAACTTCCACCTTGATTTTGATAAATGTAACAAAAAGATGATTCAAAAATTAACACACTAATAAATTCGTAATATTAAACACATCCAACTTATTGAATTTAGGATTAAAAAAAGGAAAAAATATGAAGTATAAGTTCACACCAAACATATTTTCTATAATTATAACCGGAATTGTAGGTGGAGCACTTTTCAACCAATTCGACTTTCAAAATTTGAAATTTGATAAACCTGCATTAGCAATTGTTTATATCGTTGTCTTTATTTTTAGTATTGGATCAATGATAAAGAAATCAAAAAATAAATAACTGCAACCAATAACGGCCATATGAAGTATTTTACAAATTAACAAATGTTGCACTTAGTACTTGAATCCAGGTAATAATATTGGAGAGAAAGAGATGGGAATTAGCAAAGCAGATCGGGAAAAGAGATTAGCAATTTTTGATGAAATGGTTTCAAAATGTCCAAGATTTGATCGAAAAGGTAAATCCATGATCTTCACTTCTGCAAATGGATATATGTTTGGGATTTTGAATAAAGATGGTGAAATCGGAATCCGCTTCTCAAAAGAGGTGCAGGAAAAATATATGAAAGAATGGAACACAACATTATTCAAATCCTATAATGCTGTGATGAAAGGATATATTTTGATTCCTATGGAAATGCTTAAAGATTTGGATAATCTTGCCAAATATCTCGATGAAAGTTATGATTATGTTATGAGTCTTGAACCGAAATAAAATATATTTAATCAACAGGAAATTAATCATGAAAAAAATGAGACGTTTAACAACACTAACAATTTTGATTTTATTTAATTTTACCCTTTGTTTTTCACAATCACAAAATACAAACATTGTGAAAGATTATAAGCATTCAATAGAAACAAGCCCATTGTCTCCAATCATGCAAATGGCTGATGCTGGAATTTGGGGAATTAAATATGAATATGCTTTTACCAAAAATGATGAATTAAAATTTGGAATTGCCTATATGAATATTCACTTCCCTGAAGGAAATACTAATTCACCTGCATTGATTTTTGGATACAGACGATTCTTTTGGAAAAAATTCTATGTAGAATATGAATTATGGCCTTGTTATGATGAATTTTATGAAAAAAATGAAAATAAATATTATAAAGGTTTTGATTTATGGAATGAATTTCGAATTGGGTATCAATTTAATTTTCATATCAAAGAATTTCCAATGTTTATTAATGCTGCATGGCCATTTGGCTTTGGACTTTATAGTTCAAATAAACCTGACAGTTTTTATGACAGAATGAATCAAAGTTTTGGTGATAAATATTTCTTCCAAATGCCCTTAATATTTATAGGGTTTAAGTTTTAAGTTAAACTGTTAAGAGATAAATAAAATAGAATATTGGTTTAATTCAATTAAAAACAGTCATCGACAGACAAAATCCATTTGAAGAAATGGTAGAAGCACATAAAGAAATAAACAGAGGGCACAAAAAAGGGAATGTTGAAATAAATATTTAACCGATATAAGAAAGAAAATTAATAATTATGAATAAAGCTATACTTGAGACACACAGATTAATTTTAAATGAACTAACTGAAGAATACTTCGAAGATCTGGCGAAACTTTTAGCCAATCCAATCGTCCATAAACATTTTCCTAAGACTTTGAACAGAGATGAATCAAAAGAATTTTTAGAAAAAGTTCAAAGTCATCAAAAAGAAGATGGTTATTCATTTTGGGCAGTGATCAGAAAAGAAGATTCACAATTCCTTGGAATTTGTGGATTATTGAAACAACATGTCAATGGCATTGGCGAAGTAGAAGTCGGATATAGGATCGATAATCAATTCTGGGGGAATGGATATGCTACTGAAGCAGCAAAAGGGTGCATGGAATATGCAAAAAATGTGTTGAAAGTAGATTCAATCATTAGTCTAATTCGTCTTGTCAATCAACAATCAATTCGGGTTGCTGAGAAAAATGGCCTTGAAAAAGAAAATGAAATAATTATTCACCAATATCGTCATATAGTTTATAGAAAAAGATTTAACAATAAATGGGAACTATACTATGAAAAATCCACAAAAATTTTGGGATAGACTTGCTAATAATTTTGATAAGTATGAAACTCAATTTCTCCAACCACCTTTAGAATTAGCACTTCCATATATAAAAGGGATAGTTTTAGATTTTGGATGCGCTACTGGTACTGAAACTATAAAAATGGCTGGAAAAGCTGATAAAGTAATCGGAATAGATATTTCTCAAAAAATGCTATCATTAGCTCAAAATAAGGTAGCAGAAAATAATATAAAGAATGTCGAATTCCTTCAATCAACTATTTATGATGAAAAATTGAAGCCAAACACTTTTGATGTCATAGTTGCATTTAATATTCTGCACTTAGTGGAAAATCCAGCAGTAGTAATTCAACAAATCCATAAACTACTAAAAGACAATGGACTTTTCATTTCAGCAACCTCCTTTACAGGAGAAAAGTCATTTTTAAATTTTCTACAGAGAAGTATTTTCAAACCACTATCAAAAATTAGTTTAATCCCAAAAATAAATTTCTTTAAATTGGAAGATCTGCTCCAACTATTAACTGAGACAAATTTTCAACTAATTGAAAACAAACAATTGGATAGTAAATCCAATTATTTCATTATTGGGAAGAAATAAAGATTTAAAAAAATAAACAGTATCCAATATTCAATAATAAATCCTTTCCAATTCACCAATAAATAATATATATTTTGGGCTGAGCAGAACAGTACGTAACAGAGGAAAATATAATGAAAAATTTTAAACCACCTATCGATATAGAAACTGCTAGTAAATGGGCTTCTGAAAAAGTTGCCAAAATGACCTTGGAAGAAAAAGCCAATTTTATCGGTGGACGAGAAGCATTTTACTCAGAAGAAATTCCACGATTGGATATACCAAAAGTCTTATTTGCTGATGCATCATTGGGGTTGAATTTTAGAACAGAATTCATGGAATTCAAATATGATGTTGCTATTGATAAATCCACGGCAATGCCATGTACTTTGATGCTTTCTTCAACATGGAATAAAGACCTTGCATACAAATACGCAAATACAATTGGGGAAGAATGTCAGGCTAACGCCACTCCGGTTTTGCTTGGTCCTGGAATGAATGTTTATAGACAAGCACAATCAGGACGTAATTTTGAATATTTTGGTGAAGATCCATTTCTAATTTCCCGGATGATTGAAAATTATATAGTTGGACTTCAGGATACAGGGACCATTGCTACTTTGAAGCACTTTATAGCCAACAACACAGATTATTTCCGCCGTAAAGCCAATACAATTGTAGATGAAAGAACATTGCACGAAATCTATCTCCCAGGCTTCAAGGCGGGAATCGAAGCCGGTGCAATGGCAGTAATGACTTCCTACAATCCAGTCAATGGTGAATGGACTGGGCAGAGCGATTACATTATCAAAAATCTTTTAAAAACACAACTTGGTTTTCAGTGGTTAGTAATGACAGATTGGTGGAGTGTATGGGATTGTGAAAAGACAATAAAATCCGGTCAAGATCTGGAAATGCCAGGCAGTGAAACAACTGCCAATGCCGCAGAATTGGTGAAAGAAGGAAAAGTGCAGGAATCAGATGTTGATCGCATGTGTCACACTATTCTGAAGACCTTTTACGCAATGAAATCCTTTAATAGAAAACCAAATCAGGAAATGATAGCAAAAATTGATGAACATCCACAAACCGTTTTGGATGTTGCTCGTGAAGGTGTTGTCTTATTGAAAAATGATAACCTATTACCATTACAAAATCACAAAAATATCATTCTTACTGGACCTTATGCTGACAAAATTGCATTCGGTGGCGGTGCTGCCACAGTAAAAGGCTTCGATCATGTAGCTCTGAATATTGCAATGGAAAATGAATTCGGTGAGAATATCCAATATATTGCTAAACCAACTGATGAACAACTAGAGACTGCTTCAAGTGTCATCGTCTCAATCGGTACTTATGATAGTGAATTTTTCGATCGCCCATTTGAATTACCTAAAGAAATGGAATCATTAGTTCATCGAGTTGCAGACTTGAACAAAAATTCAATAGTCATTGTCAATGCCGGCAGCGGTATTAAAATGACAAATTGGAATGATAAAGTCGCTGCAATATTATACAGTTGGTATCCCGGGCAAAACGGCAACCTTGCCATTGCAGAAATTCTCAGTGGTAAAACCAATCCCTCAGGAAAATTACCAATTACTATCGAAAAAGATTTCTCTGATTCTCCAGGTTTTGGTTATATTCCTGAAGGTGAAAAACTTTACTCAGGTAACAATGATGACGAAGAAGCAAGACGAGACATGTACGATATCAAATATGACGAAGGTATCTTTGTCGGCTATCGCTGGTATGAAAAGAAAAATATCCAACCACTTTATTCTTTTGGTCATGGACTTTCATACACTGATTTCGAGTATTCTAATTTGTATATTGAAGCGAGCAGTCTTTCTGATGAAATCGTTGCAAAAGTCAGGTTTAAAATCAAAAACATTGGCAAAAATGCAAGCAAGGAAACTGCTCAATTGTACATATCAGATCCAGAGTGTTCAGCAGATAGACCAATTAAAGAACTAAAAGGATTTGCTAAAGTTGAATTGAATCCAAATGAAACCAAAGTAGTAGAAATAAAACTAACCAAAGCAGATTTTTCATTTTTTGATGAGAAACACAGTAAATGGACTGCCGAATCCGGAGAATTCAAAATCCTGATTGGAAGTAGTTCTATAGATATTCATTTAGAAAAAGTAATTGATTTGAAGTAACTTCCGAGGACTATTAGACCTGGAGTGTTTAAATTATCAAGAGATAAAAAAACCTCCAACTTCTTCGAAGTTGGAGGTTTTATAAATTTAACAAGACATTGGACATCTACCGATGTCGGATGTCAATGTTTTATAACACCAATTACCCATGTTTGAAATATAGCACTAGCAATTTGATTCCTAACACAAGCAATGAAATCAGATACATTGCGACAGTCAATATCAGAACCCAATGCAATTGTGTAAAGACCTCTTTCCATTTTGTTCCATAAACCAATATTGATATAATGTTCAAAATATTTGCAATGACAAAAGATATTAGAAACTTATAAAGTTCAATTTTTATTCTTTTTCCGGTTATAATAAAATCTTTCATGTTCAGCACCTTAAATAATATATTTTTCTGGCATTTCTAATTTCTTGCCAGTATCAATGGCTTCCTCTGCAAGCAATGTCCATATACCGGCATTGTATCCTTCACGAGTAAGCATTTCGGGTGCTTTACCTTGCCTGATATATTGAACAAAAGCTTCCAACTGCAATTTGGTTTCATTTACTTCCCAATTATCAGTTATATATTCACCTTTGTATTTAACTGCAGTTTCAGGAACCCAGGTTGCACCCCCAATTGGGATATTATCAAAAATAGAATGCTCAATATCATTGATTAATTCCCGTATACCCGGAGCTGCCGGTGGTTTTTCTCTATAAACTTTATTAGTTTCCAACTCCATAGTCCCCAGATCTCCCATGATCTGTTCCTGCAAACCATATTTTTTATTGCTGATCATTGAATCATAAATGAATTGTGTTCCATCATCATAAGTAAAAATATTTGCGACATTATCCCATATTTCACGACCATCTTTCCAATAGCGAATACTTCCAGTTCCCATTACAGAAGCCGGTACTTTTCCCAATGCCCAGTTGGCAACCTGTATTTGATGTGAAGCAAGTTCAGTCAATAATCCTGCTGAATATTCACGATATAATCTCCAGTTGATTTTTCTCTCTAATTCGGGATGTCCCTCAGGAACAGGTCTTCGCCAATCACCATTTCTATGCCAATAAGCACGAATTTGTCCAATGATGCCTAGTTCGCCTTTTTTGATTCTTTCAATACCTTCGACAAATCTTGGATTAAAAAGACGTTGATGACCTATTTGAAGAATTTTATTCTTTTCGATATGGGTATCATACATTGCTTTTGCCTGATCAAGTGTTTTGGAAATAGATTTTTCACAAAACACATGTTTACCGGCATCCATGGCTGCAACAGTGATTTCAGCATGATTATACAATGGTGTCGCAATTATTACAGCATCGATCTCATCCATTTCCAATAATTTCCGATAATCCTTAAATGCTTTAACTTTTGGATTGCCACAATCTTTGTTCGCTCTTTCGTAATGTGGTTGATAGTCATCACAAACAGCTGTGATCTCAACATTAATCTTATCATTATTGATCATATAAATGACATTTTGCATTAATCCATAACCACGACTACCAATTCCGATAAACCCCAATTTCACCAAATCTGATGGATTCTTTGATTTATTTTCCTGGCCAAGCACTTTCAACCATGGAAAAAAGGAAGCCATTGCTACTAGACCACCGATTTTTATGAATTCTCTTCTTGTTTCATCTTTAACCATTTATTATCCTTACTGTAGGTTTAGAATCATTATTTATTTCTATAATTTCATAATTTTTAAAATTTTTCAAAACATCTTTTTGTTCTTCATTACCAGCCACCAACAAAGCAGTTGATAGAACTTCTGCTTCTATCGGACAACCAGATTTTACTGAGATCATATTTTTTTGATCAACCAGTTTGTTTTTACGGGGATCAATGATATGATTTTTGCCATCCGGCTGAAAAGTCGCACTAGTTGAAACACAATGATTATTCAATTGAAAATTTCCATGAACTTTAGTTTTATCATTCATATCAATGATGCTGAATGGCCAAAAAGGTCCATGTGGATGTTTACCTCTGGTAAGTATACTACTTTCGCCAAAACTGATAAAACAATTGCTGATATGATATTCTTCCAGTATTTCACTCACTTTTTTTAGAGCAATACCTTTTCCAATTGCGCCAAAATCCAAAGCCAATCCCTTTTCAGTAAATCTAAAAAGATAGTTTGATTTATCCAACCCAACTTTTATCTGATTTTGACCAATTGTTGAGTTCCTGGAATCATATACAAAATTATTGTCTAAACAATAATCAAAACATCCAAAAGTACTGTGTTTATACTTTTCACATACACTGATAATTTCAAATAAATCTTCTGATGTTTGACAAAATTCTATTGTTTGGGAATGATTTATGCGAAATGTTTGACTTTCAGAATTATAACAACTGATAATCATTTCCAACTGCTTGATACTTTTTTCAATACTATCAAAAATCTCAGAAAATATTTCCGCATCTTTTCCATAGGAAACCACTTCAAAACGGGTATTCATTGCAAAAAAATTCTTATGAAAAAGATTCATCATTTAATATTTCCAGATGTTATTCATAATAATAAAAGCGGATGAAGAATCTCAAAAGTAACTATTTAACATTTAAGATTCTTGGCATCCGCTCAGAATAACAAATTTTATTACAGTTTAGGTTCCCAGCCTTTTTCGTATTCTCGCTTACACATTTTTTTTGCTTCTTTATCACCAATTACATGACCAGTTTTCGGATCAAGGTCAAGGCTTCGGCCTACTTTCCAGGCAACATTTGATAACTGAAGCATTGTAACACTGATATTTCCCTCATCAATTGGTGAATGTAATTTCTCACCATTTTTAATACCATTGATAAGATTCTGGAAATGCATTGTAGTCATTGGCCCAGCGCCAACCAGATCCATTTTACCATCATTGTTCTGACTGCTAAATTCTTCAATCACCTTGTTTTTACGATCATACACAATATAACCATCACGGTCAATCAGTACAGAACCTTCAGTTCCATGAATCATTGCTCCACGGCCACGATTGTAATATTGTTTTCCCTGGCAACTGAGTCCTTCCCAGGTAATCATTTTTCCAGATTTATATTCATAACTTGTGTTTAGTGTATCATAAAATTCCCAATCATCCTGGTAATGATAGCGACCACCATTTGCTGTGACTTTGTCCGGATACCCTTCATCCAATGCCCAACGACATACATCAACTTCATGAGTTCCATTGTTCAATGTTTCACCGGTTCCCCAGTGCCAGAACCAATGCCAATTATAAGGATGAATATTGTCTTTATATGGTCTTCTAGGAGCAGGTCCTTGCCATAAATCCCAATCCAAATAATCAGGTACAGGAACTTCTTTACCAACACCAATACTTCCACGAGTATTAGCATACCATGCTTTTCCGTAATATGCTTTACCAATTAGTCCATTATGAATTCTTTCAATAATTTTTATTGTATGGAGA
>Ga0070729_10003452_pt1 | contig 18353 bp, 13 predicted proteins | sample tdDd472_FD_66725 | JGI IMG/M metagenome (GOLD analysis project Ga0070729, IMG submission 66725) | Marine sediment microbial communities from the Atlantic coast under amendment with organic carbon and nitrate - tdDd47.2 | ecosystem: Environmental > Aquatic > Marine > Coastal > Sediment | place... | reverse complement strand
GCGTGAGTAAAGGTAGTCTCATCAATTTTACGGCGTGCATAATTTTCACTTTCGAGAATGTCAGCAAGTTCTTCAGCTTTTTTATGGTCCGAAGTTATGAACAACTCCACGGCTCTTATTGCATCCCCAAGTCTGCCAACGGCATTAATACGGGGGGCAACTGTAAAAACTATTTGTCCGGCTGAAAGATTTCCCGGTTCCATTCTGGCGTTTTTCATCAATGCTGCCAGACCCGGTCGGGGATTTGTATTTATTAGTTCTAATCCCTTTTTAACCAGCACCCTGTTTTCATCTACCAGGGGAACTATATCAGCAGCACCGGCAAGAGCAACAAGATCTAGATATTTAAGAGCCATATCGATCCTGCCTATCCTGTCACCAACGGCACGGGCAAGTTTAAATGCAACTCCTGCGCCGGAAAGATGTTTAAAAGGATAATTACAGCCGGGTTTAAGCGCATCAAGAACAGCTACTGCATTTGGAATAATTTCTTTTGGCTTGTGGTGATCACAAACAATAGTATCAATCCCATACTTATTGGCATGATCCACTTCTTCAACTGCGGTTATTCCGCAATCTACTGATATGATTAAACTTACACCATCTTTATGAAGGGTATCTATACTGGTTTTAGATATCCCGTAGCCTTCTGTAATCCTGTTAGGAATATATGTAGTAACATTAGCACCCAGTTCACTTAGAAACAAGGTCATGAGTGCGGCAGAGCAAGTTCCGTCAACGTCGTAATCACCATAAACACAAATTCGCTCATTACTCGTGATAGCCTTGATAACCCGCTTGGAAGCCTCCTCCATCCCGTCCATTAAAAATGGATCATGGAGAGAATCCATAGTAGGGCGGAAAAAAGCTTTTGCCTCGTAAAAATTAGTGATCTTTCGTTTAATCAGCAGGTTCGACAGTACATTAGATATATTAAGGCTGTCGGCGAGAGCAAGAACTAATTTTTCATCAGCTTGTTCCTTTAGAGTCCAACGTTTTTTCAGCATGGTTGTATGTGTTAAAAAACCAATTGATCCAGATCTATAAGCCGAATTTTGTAATCCCGGAACCGGGACGGCAATTATTTATCTGGCACAGACATTACTGCCTGTATCTAGCGGTCTACCCTGGGATAAAGAGGCGAACAACCTCATTCCTTAAAGGAATCCCTATACTTGACCTTGCTCCGAGTGGGGTTTACCCTGGTACCGGAAACCGGTACTCCTGTTACGGACCCCGAATATTACTATCCGGGCGGTAGGCTCTTACCCTGCCTTTTCACCCTTTCCCCTCGCGGGGTGGTATCTTTTCTGTGGCACTGGCCATGACGTAAAAATTTCTTCTTACGCCTCCGGGCGTTACCCGGCACCCTGTTCTGCGGAGTTCGGACTTTCCTCTACTCACGTGAAAAACGCGTGAGCAGCAATTGCCCAATCTGGATCTTCAATGGTTCTTTTACTCTTCTCTTGTTATTTTATTATTAATTGTGAGAAATATACAAAAATTTAGTGCTAGTTTCATTAACAAAAATGATATGAATTCCTTTTTACTCAACACCCCAAGTGGTAATTTGGAAATTCTTCTACTCTGCTCTTTTTTGCAGTTTTTTACATTTTTTTTATCAATTCAGTTTTAATTTAGCACTGCATCGATATCCCTTCCACACAGTTGAATGTGCTACTACCCATGTTACTCACTCATATTATTACTATTTTATTTCCAGTTTTATTTCGGATTAAGATATTCTTTTTTAACTTTGTACAAATCTTTATTATCGGGAACGTATATGCTCAATTATATCTGGCTTACTCTCATTTTTTTAGGACTATTCGCTGCTGTAACCAGTGACATTTCTGACAATATCACAGAAAAATATCATAACGGTGCGATTATTAATGCTATGTATGAAAAGTCTGAAAATTCCGGTAATAAAATTAACCTGCATGTTTCTTCAGAAACACTCAACTCGGCATTTAATCTTAAAGATTTTCCCGATTTATCATTTCCCGCGAATCTCAACAAGGGGGAGAAAAAAAATACTCTCTATTTTAAGGTTGATGAAAATTTTCCTGATTTGTGGCGTGAAATTGCTTCAGCCACCGGTGAAGAGGATGATATTTCTGCAACGGTTACAAGTCTTGAAAATGGAACACTCTCCTTTACACTTGAGGAAGTAGGGTTCCTCAAAATGAAGGAAGTTACAAACTCGGCACTCGATTACGCCGGTATAAGCGTTGAAATTGCGATGGGACTTATTGGCATCATGGCCATGTGGCTGGGCATAATGAAAATTGCCGAAGAAGCAGGTATAATTAGTATAATTGCTAAAGGTGCCCGACCTATTACCAGATTTTTATTCCCGGAGATACCGCATGATCATCCTGCTATTGGTGCAATTATCATGAATATCTCGGCAACGTTCCTGGGATTGGGTAACGCTGCTACTCCTTTCGGCATAAAAGCCATGGAAGAACTCGATAAGCTTAACACGAACAAGGGTACTGCAACCAATGCAATGTGTACATTTTTGGTAATAAATACGGCGAGTTTTGCATTAATGCCAACTACCGCCATCGCTTTGAGAGCTGCTTCAGGAAGCTCCGACCCGGCAATTATTATCGGTACAACCATGTTCGGTTCATTTATGGCGACTGTAGTGGGTATTACCACAACAAAGCTGCTTGAAAAGTTTCCACTCAATTTAATTGATATTAAACTTTGGATAAGCGGTCACCTAAAATTTTTTATTTACACGGCAACAGCAGCAGCATTATTCGTTCTGCTAACCTACGTGGGGTTTTTCCGTGTAATTGGCAGCTCCCTCCCCTCACTTGACGTGACGGCTCTTAAAACTGTAATAGAAGTTATTTCCGTTGTTGCTATTCCCACGCTGATACTGCTTTTCGTTACACTGGGTTTTATCAAAAAAGTTAAGATATATGAAACATTCGTGGAAGGGGCAAAAGAAGGATTTGAAATTGCTGTTACAATTATCCCGTATCTTGTTGCAATACTTGTAGCAATTGGAATTTTCAGGGCCGGTGGTGCAATGGATTGGCTGGTTTTTATTCTTCGCCCCATAACAGATTTTGTGGGGATGCCGGCAGAAGCCCTCCCCATGGCATTGATGAGACCACTTTCCGGTAGCGGATCACTTGGTATCATGGCAGAAATAATTTCAGTTCACGGTCCCGATTCATTTATCGGCATTTTAGTTTCCACATTTTTTGGGAGTACAGAAACAACATTTTATGTACTCGCTGTTTATTTTGGTGCCGTCAAAATTAAAAACACTCGCCATGCACTCCCTGCCGGTCTGATTTCTGACGTCGCCGGAATACTGGCTGGTTTGTTTATCGTAAGGTTGCTTTTTGGTTAGAAAAAAGACAGATGCGGTTCTATGAGAAACCGCATCTAAGGAGTTGATTTGAAGCTGTCGTTGGAATTACTGTAGTACTTTAACTGTTAAAAGAATATACTTTCGAGATTTTAAGTCTGATTATCTCTTGAATATATACTTATTTCCAATTACCGTACCAAACAGAATATGCATTTTAAACTTTATTTTTTCAACATTATTTTATTCGTGAATTCATTTTTTTAAGTGCCGTTCGAGTTTGTAAAATCAACGGTTTTAACTGTCAATACCCTATTTTTTTGTAAAAGTAATTTAGCCGCTAAGTACGTCGCCCGAATTCACCCAAAAACTTCAATCATTTAAATATTGAACAATATTGTACCACTTCTCAATTTTGAACATATTTTTCGAATTAATGAGACTTGAATTAAAAATTCCCTTGCTGTTTTATATTTCTGATAATACTAGGATGGCAAAGAGTGGTTCCGAAAAAGGTTTCTTACGTTTTCTGCTTCCGGGGTGCTGTGTTGATTAATTGCGAGTATTATAAAAAAAGGGAGTGTACACTCCCCTTGATGATATTATCATGCTTATAATTTTTAAGTTAAAACTTGCCCATCAAATCAGACATTTCAATTGCTGTAAGTGCAGCATCCCATCCCTTATTACCGGATTTCGTTCCTGCACGCTCTATCGCCTGCTCTATAGTATCCGATGTAATTACCCCAAATACGACCGGCACTTCACTTTCAAGCCCTACATGAGCAATACCTTTGGATACTTCCGATGCAACATAATCAAAATGAGGAGTTGCTCCCCTAATCACTGCACCAAGGCAAATTACCGCATCATATTTTTTTGATTGTGCCATTTTTTTCGCGGCAAGAGGTATTTCAAAAGCGCCGGGAACCCAGGCTATTGTTATTTCATCATCATTACACTCGTGCCGAGTAAGGCAGTCAATGGCTCCCGATAGTAGCTTGTTCGAGATAAATTCATTAAACCTGCCAACAACAATGCCGAACTTTTTATTTTTCGCGCTTAAAATTCCCTGAATAGTATTGGGCATCTATAACCTCCGTATTTCATTTAATTTCATGTTCAAAGAGTGCTTTACCAAGCATGTGTCCCATTTTATCCTTTTTGGTCTGAAGATAAAACTGGTTGCTCTCGTTAGGTGCAACTTCAATTGGGATACGTTCAACTATTTCCAAACCGTAACCCCTCAACCCAATAATCTTCTGGGGATTATTTGTCATAAGTCTGATTTTACTGATCCCTAAATCTTTTAAAATCTGAGCGCCTATGCCATACTCGCGTAAATCTGATTTAAAACCAAGTTCTTCATTTGCTTCAACGGTATCGCGTCCTTTTTCCTGGAGATGATAGGCAAGTAATTTATTAACCAGTCCAATACCGCGCCCTTCCTGACGCATGTAAAGCACAACACCCCTGCCTTCAGCTTCAACCATTTCCATGGCTCTATGAAGCTGGTCGCCGCAATCACACCTGTGAGAACCTAATACATCTCCCGTAAAACATTCAGAATGAACTCTTACCAGAACTGGTTCACCATCGGCAACATTACCTTTAACAAGTGCCATTGGGTTATCATTCGCATCCAGAACATTTTCATATAGATGTAATCTAAAAGTGCCGTGATCAGTAGGCAAATCAACATTCACTTTACACTTAACCAGTTTTTCTCTTTTTCTTCGGTATTCAATAAGGTCTGCGATAGTGATCATTTTCAGATTAAATTTTTTCGCGAATTCCGTTAATTGGGGAACACGCGCCATGGTACCATCCTCGTGCAAAATTTCACAAAGTACACCACAAGGTGTTAATCCCGCCAGTTCTGCAAGATCGGAAGCTGCTTCGGTATGACCCGCACGTTTTAGCACTCCCTCTTTTCGTGCGATAAGAGGAAATATATGTCCCGGACGTGCGAAATCGTCTGATTTTGATTTTACATCCGCGAGCGCCAATATTGTTTTAGCCCGGTCGAACGCAGAGATACCTGTTGTAGTACCATGCACATAATCAACCGAAACCGTAAATGGTGTTTGATGAAGCGCTGTATTTTTTTCCACCATGTAATTCAGGTCTAACCTGCGGGCTGTTTCCTCGGAAATCGAGGTGCATACCATTCCCCTGGCTTCTTTCGTAATAAAATTTATCGCTTCCGGTGTTACTAATTCCGAAGCCATGATAATATCACCTTCATTTTCACGGTCGGCATCATCAATTACAATAACCATTTTCCCGTTTTTAATATCGAGAATGGCTTCTTCAATTGTATCAAACATATATGCGCTTTTGCTTTCATTTATCTCTAACATTTCAATATCCCATCTGTTTGAACCAATCTTCCGTGAATGTTCCTGCATCGGATGACAGTCCGGGTTTCATTAGCTTTTCAACATATTTTGCAATAACATCAGTTTCAATATTTACTTTTGAACCGGGTACTTTTTTATTTAACGAGGTAACTTTCCAAGTATGGGGGATAATGGAAAGCGTTATCTTCCTCCCGTTTACCCGGGCAATTGTAAGACTTATCCCATCAACAGCAATTGACCCCTCATCAATAACATAGCGTTCTGTATCAATAGGGAGTTCAATTTCCACGTAATAATTTTCGCCAAGATTGGTAACTTTTGTTATTGTACCAATACCGTTCACGTGTCCCTGCACCAGATGTCCGCCCAACCTGTCCATTAATCTCACAGACCTTTCAAGATTAACAACATCACCCGATTTAGCTAAACTAAGCGTGGATTTTCTTAAAGTTTCACCTACAGCCTCGGCGGTAAATGATTTCCCGTCAATCGCTATAACGGTAAGGCATACCCCGTTCACACAAATTGAATCATCAATCTTGGAATCTTCCAAAACCTTTGATGCGGCAATGGTGATTCTTTTTCCGCCTGCAATTGGCGTGATATTCGATATTTTTCCTGTTTCTTCTATTAAACCTGTGAACATAATGTAAATCTATTAAAAAAAGTTTTTGAAATCATTACTAAAAGAATGTCATCTTTTTAGAACCATCAACAAATCTTCACCTAATTTTTGATGCTCTATAAATTTTAATTGTTTTTGGTCCTTAATGCTCGCGAAACTAAGACCATCGCCAAGAATTACCGGGGCGAATATCAGATTTATTTCATTAAACAAATCCAGTGCCACAAATTGCGAAAACACACCCGCACCCCCTTCTACCAATACCGAAGATATACCCTTTGCTCCAATATTTGCAAGTACTTCATTTAGATCGAGCATCCCGTTTTCCCCGGTTGGGAGGACTGACACGGTCACCCCTTTTTTTCTCAATAGTGATATTTTTTCCGGCGAGGCTCCCGTTCCGGTATAAATAGTAACCATGTGGGAAGAATTTTGGATAATAAAACTCTCCGGTGAAATTGATAGTTTTCCATCAAGAATAAAAACAAATGGGTCACGCCCCTCGATAAGTCGTACATTTAATTTGGGATTATCAATATTAACCGTGTTCGCTCCAACCAGTACAGCATCATATTCTGCCCTGAGCCTGTGCACAAACTCCCGGGATATCTCCCCGGTAAGCCATGTTTGTTCCTTATCCGATGCAGAGATATAACCGTCGAGCGATGAAGCAATTTTCAGAGTTATATAAGGTGTTTTACGTGTTATATAGTAAATGAAAAACTTATTTAACTTTTTCCCCGCTTCCTCCTCAACACCCGTGACTACTTCAATCCCGGCATCCCGGAGCATCTTTATTCCCTTGCCGGATACCTCAGGATTGGGGTCAACATTTGAAATCACAACTTTTTTAATACCTGATGCGATAATCTGCGGAGCACAAGGGGGAGTTTTTTTGTTAGTATGGCAGCAAGGTTCAAGATTACAGTATAACGTGGCTCCCGCAAGTTCTTCATCACAATTTTGTATAGCCATTGCCTCGGCATGAGGAGCCCCGAAATATTCATGCCAACCACGGGAAATAATTCTCCCTTCTTTCACGATTACAGACCCAACAAGAGGATTGGGACTGACCCTTCCCGTGCCTTTTTCTGCAAGCTTAAAACAATCTAAAATATAATCTTTATCGGTCACGGGTTGATAACCCAATCATAAAATTGTAAAACTCTTTGAAACTATTTAAATGCGGTGTTGAATCAATTCGTTCAACAATATCTTCAAAAAAATATTTACTGAGAACAACTCCGGGGTGTGCCTTGTGATATCGTTGTTTTGACTGCTTCATCATTTCACGAAAATAGTAAAAATGAAAAATGGAATTCGATTTCCTGAACCATTTTGGTTTAGTCATCAATTCCGGATCTTCTTCACTCACATCATAAAACGAAACAAATTTTTTATAATTAGAACTCCCATCGAAAGTATTAAATTTTATACTCCCAAGACACCAGCTTTCAAAACATTTTTTCTGAAGAAAAATTTTTAAATTTCCATGTTTTAGCCGCAAGCCATCGTTCTGTAATTGATCAACAATAAATTTTTTACGGTCGGCAAGATCTTCATCATCACAATCTGCAATAAGAATAAGATAATCAATCTTTCCATACATGTTGCAGGTATGGATGGCATCCTGTAAAACAGTATTCCTGAAAGGATATCCCGAGGACGATTTGATAATAAAATTATCTTTTTCAATTTGATCAAAACGGAAAACCTGGCGCATATTGGGGAAAATATAAGTTAGCCAGTGACGGTAAACAATCTCTTCGGTTCTGCCTTCTGTCAGGAGATAAAAATTCATTCCGAGGCGATTCCCTTTCTATAATCTTCTGTATTTAATAATTCAAAAAACTGGTCATGTTTTGATAACCCTATTCCAATTTTTTCTGCGGAGAGAGTTACAATCTTGTTCTTTTCCCGTTTAACTAGCTTCCATGTTTCTGATTCAATATTCTGGATGATATACGGGTGATGGCTCGTGATAATAAACTGTATATCCCCCTCGCTGTATTTTATCTCATCCACGAGAATTTCCAGTGAATTAACACCCAGACTGTTTTCCAACTCATCAATAATTATTACAGAACCTTCATCGGCAAGTTCAATCTCTGCAATCTTGAGAAGGGTTCTGAGCATTCCGGAAGAAATGTAAGTTTCGTGAACCCACTCCTGTCCATATTTTTCTTTTATCTGAATGACGGGATGCTCCTGCATTTTTTTGCTCTCCACGGGTATATCCGGGATAAAATACGGGGCGATTTTAATATCTTCCACGAAAGGAAATATTTCAATAAATCGTTCTTTTATATGGTTAAATGTTTCAGTTTCGTTTTTATATGTAAGAAAAAGTTTACCGGAAGTATTTATATTCAGTTTTTTTATTTCCGCCAGCTTATACTGGGTACCATCGGTCGCCAGGTTTGAGTCAACAGCAAATTTCCCGGCTTTAAAGTCGTATAACGGGGAATTATCACTTACGATAATTTTCTTAAATTCATCCCTGAAAATGTTTAATTTTTCGAGAAATCCTGCAGCAATCGCACTGGTGTTGTTTTCAATTTTAAAATTTTTCGTGCCGGAATTTAGATTATCTTTAACTCTGTTGGCGTAAAGTTTATTATTTACTCTTATTTTTTCCACGAGTATATTGTTTGATTCATTCCCTTTAAGGTCATTAAGGATCTTCGCGGGCATGGTAGCTTTTTCAATAGTACCGCTCCATACTACATTTTGCCCACCGGTTGTTGTAAAATTCAACTTCCATTCTGCTCCCGGAAAACCCGATTTACCCAGCGCTATTTCCTTCAAATTTGAGAGGGAATTTATTATCATTGTCTTCCCTGACCCTGAAGCGCCGACAAGTAAATTCAACGGGTTAAATTCCGTTTTTTCAACTGTGATATTAAAAAGATTATCGCGATAGTAAATACTATTTATATACATTATGACTTTTTTTTTGTATTATACAACACCAACTCAAAATTAGTTAAAATTTAATTAAAACTACATAAATAAAAGTTTATGAGAATATTACATACCTCCGATTGGCATCTCGGGAAACAACTTTTGGGCATCCCTCGTATTAACGAACAAAAAGAAGTACTTGATGAAATTTGCGAGATAGCAGATTCCGAGAACATTGATCTGGTGCTCCTTGCCGGCGATCTATTTGATACTTATAACCCTCCTGCCGAGGCAACCGAGGTATTTTACAAAAAATTAAAAAAGCTTACTGCCGGAGGTAAAAGAATTGTTGTTGCAATCGCCGGGAACCACGATTCACCCGAGCGAATTGAAGCACCAGACCCCCTCGCGCTTGAAAACGGCATTATTTTTACAGGGTACCCCAATACCATTCCCGGCTCACTAGATCTTGATAATGGCATCAAGGTAACGAAATCAGCTCCGGGATTCCTCGAGTTAACCTTCCCTTCTATCGAGTACCCCGTTAGAATAATTTTAACCCCATACGCCAATGAATTTCGACTTAAAACATTTCTGGGTGTGGAAGATAAAGAAGCCAGACTGGAAGAGGCTTTAAAAAATTTCTGGAATGAAATTGCTGACAAGCATTGCGACAACTCAGGAGTAAATTTGCTTATCACGCATCTTTTTATGTCTAAACGGGGGGAAAAACCACCCGAAGAACCGGAAGAGGAAAAACCCATTTTGCAATTAGGAGGCGCACAAATTATCCACACCGATAATATCCCGTCATCCATCCAATATACTGCACTGGGGCATCTTCATGGAAGAATAAAACTGGGTGATGATACAAAAAAAGCCATCTATTATTCCGGCTCACCCCTCGCTTACGGGTTTAACGAAAACCGGGACAAGTATGTGATTGTCGCGGAGATCGAACCGGATGGAATATACGAGATTAAAGAAATTACCCTTACTAAAGGGAAAAAACTTACCCGTGCCAAATTTGAAAATGTAAACGAGGCGCTTCAATGGTTAGGAGAAAATCAGAATTCTATTGTTGAACTTACCCTCGTGAGTGAAGAGTTTATCAGAGCTGAAGACCGGAAAAGAATTTTTGCCTCGCATCCCAATGTTTTTATTATTCCTGAAATTACCGGGAATATTTCAGGCGGAGAAAATAGTGGAGATTTGATTAACCTTGACAAATCTCTAACGGAGCTCTTTTATGACTTTTTTGAATATTCATCCGGTAAAAAACCCAACGACGATATTAAGAACTTATTTAACGAAATTTTATCCGCGGAAGAAGAATGATACCGTTAAAACTTACTCTTCAGGGAATTTACTCCTACAGGGAAAAACAAACTATAGATTTTAACAGACTAACTTCAGCAGGATTATTTGGAATTTTTGGTCAGGTTGGAAGTGGTAAATCTACCATCCTGGAAGCTATCTCCTTCGCTGTTTACGGACAAACCGAAAGACTAAACCAACGTGAAGAACGTTATTACAACATGATGAATCTTAAATCCGATGAAATGTTAATTGATTTTGAATGTTATGCCGGTAACAAGAATAGTGAAAAATTCCGATTTATTGTAAGATCAAAACGAAGCGCTTCTAATTTTAACGAAGTAAGAATTGCCGGGAGAGATGTTTACAAGGAAAAAGGGGAAGATTGGATTCCGGTTGATGATGAACCCGTCGAAATTATCGGGCTTAGTTATGACAACTTCAGGCGCACAACGATCATTCCACAGGGGAAATTTCAGGAGTTCCTGCACCTTGGTGATTCTGACAGAACCCGCATGTTACGTGAAATTTTCGGGCTCCACAAATTTGAACTTTATCATAAAACATCACAGGTTGAACGAAAATATCTCGACCAAAAAGAACGGATAACCGGGCAGCTTAGTCAATTGGGCGATCTCAACGAACAGGAGATAGAAAACTACCAAAAACAGCTCGATGATGTCCGCTCGGAAATTGCTAAAGTAAATAGTGAGTTAAAAGAAATTCAGGAGAAAGAAAAAGAATTTAGCTCGTTGAAGGGAATATTTGAAAAACTCACAACGCTCAAAACTCGTGAGGCTCAGTTAAAAAAACATGAGGAAGAATTTAATTCACGTAAAAAATTTCTTGAGGACTACAAATATTGCCGTATCAATTTTCAATCAGTTATTGAGAAACGTAATGATCTCAAAAAATCAATTGCGCGAGAACTTTCGGCTATCAATGTAAAAAGAGAAAAAGCAAATAAGTTAGAGAATGAGTTGGCGGAGCGCAAAGAAAATTTTGCCGCAATCGAATCTTCATACAACAACCGCGAACAACTAAATAGAAAGGTTGATGAACTCTCCCTGCTTTCTTATATTAAAGATATTGAAACATTACTCCCCGGACTTGCAGCTTCTATTACAGAATTTGAGGATAAAACAACGATTCTTGAATCCAAAAAGCGAGAATTGTTAAATTCAAAAGTCAATATTTCAAAAGAAATAGAAGAATTAAAAAAATCAAAACCCGATGTAAACCTGCTAACTGAAATTCAGGCTTGGTATATTAAAAAAGATAATCTGCTCAAAGAGAAGCAAAAGTTGGAAAACAATTTTAATGAAGCACTCCAAAAGCTAAATGATTATGACGAGGAGATCGAAAATATTATTGTTGGCAATCCGGATTTAGATTCCGATGAGCCGATGGAAACCGGTGAATTACTTGAAAAAATCGTGCGCAAAAAAGGTGAACTTAAACGCGTATTGGATACTGCGCAAAATGAAAAAAATCATTTACAGGTTCAAAACCAGCTTAGCGATTTTACCTCCACGCTCGAGAACGGTAAACCCTGCCCGCTCTGTGGTTCAACAGATCATCCCCAGATCGCTACTATCGAGGATGTTTCGGCAAAGCTTTCCGAACTGAAACTCCATATTTCCACGATAGAAGAAAAAATTATATTGTTTGATACCGCGCGCGCTGAAATTGAAAAAATTGGCTATTTCAAAGGTGAAACAAAAAAAAATCTATCGGATTATGAATATTCGTTACAGAATTTTACCGAGCAATTAAAGGTGCACGAGGCTGAATTTGATTGGGATGGATTTGATAGCAATAATTCGGAAGTCGTAAAAGAGAAAATTTCGCTTCACAAAAAAATTGAAGCAGATATTTTATCTCTGGAAAAAAACAAAGAGGCGATTGAATCCAACGTCTCGAAAATTGAATCTGAGTTGAAAAACATTCTGGAAAAAAAACAGGAAATTTTAACTACAAAAAACTCGAAACTTACTGAACTGGAAACGCTCAAAAAACAAATCGTCTCATTTGAAACTTCTGCATTTGATGATTTTTCAAGCGAAGAATTGAAACATGAACAGAAGAAATTAAAGGATAAGTTTCAGAAAATTATAAGTGAATACAATAATCTAAAAAACGAGATTGATATATCAACGGGTGAATTTAACAGCTTAACAGGAGAACTGAAGGCTCTAGAAACTTCAACCTTTGACAGAAAAACAGAATTGGAAGATTTAGAACAATCACTCAATTCTCAAGTTGAAAATTCCAGATTTGACAAACTTGAATTAATTGAAGAAATACTCAACACCGAATTAAATATTGACTACGAAGATGTTGAAATCGATGAATATTTTGCCGAAGTAAGAGAAGTGGGGAAAAACATCACTTCCATTTTGGAAGAAATAGGTGATAAAACCTATGATAGTGAAACTCATGATAGTATGATTTCCCGCCTTCAGATTCTCGATGAAACAAAGAGCGAATTATTCCAGCAGAGAGGTAATATCGGTCAGTTATTAGACCAGTTTAATCGCAGCCTGGAGGCAAAACGCGAACTTGAAATGCAGCTTGAAGCAATTTCGAGTAAAACTGATAACATTAAAGTTATAAAAAACATGTTTAAAGGAAGCGGGTTTGTTAATTATGTTTCAACTGTATATCTCAGAAATTTGTGCGCTGCAGCTAATGACCGTTTCCGGAAGTTAACTCTTAACAGACTTTCACTTGAACTAAATGAAAGTAATAATTTTATTATTCGCGATTTTCTTAATGATGGTCAGGTTAGAAGTGTTAAAACACTTTCCGGCGGTCAAACTTTCCAGGCAGCTCTCTCACTCGCCCTGGCACTTTCAGACAGCATCCAGATAACTGTTGGTTCAGAGCAAAACTTCTTCTTCCTTGATGAAGGGTTTGGCACACTTGATAAAGATTCTCTCAGCATGGTCTTTGACACCTTAAAAGCCCTGCGAAAAGAGAACAGGGTCGTTGGAGTTATTTCTCACGTGGAAGAAATGCAGGAAGAAATTGAAGCCAGTATCAATGTTGTAAATGATCCTGAACGCGGCAGTATATTCAGCATGAAATAAACCCGTAACACTATCATAATAAAAAAGGCTCCTAATTATGGTGCCTTATTTTTATTTCTATTGAAGCAATCGTAATTCTAAGTTAAAAAAGCAGCGGCTGCTCCGAATACTTTTTCAAAGGAATAATTCACCATCTCTTCATCTTTTTTATTTTCAGGAAAAGGTTTTTCGTGAGAATATTTATATCCAAAATCAAACATATCTATTGTTTTCTCAAGCCCGCCGGAAAAAGTAAATCTTAAACTCTCCTCCGAAAAAACTTTATCCTTCTTTAACCCGATAACTTTAATTTTTTCGCGCACGCTGTTTAACAGTGACCTGGTAAGCGAGGGATAGAACCCACTGTTTATTAAACTTTTAAAATAAATCCCAACATCCTCAAACGAATGAAGCAAACCGGAAATATCTTCAGTTCCCCCTTTGCCGAAATTTTCTTTTCCATAAAATTTAAGTACCGCCTTTGCTGCTGCACTATCGATTATTGCCTTGGAGACCGGGGTTGCTTTATCGAGTAATGCCCCCCCGCAAAACATGCACAATCGCGAATTTGAAAACAATCCGTCAGGATTACTAATTAACAAAATTTCACCCAGGAAAGCACCAATTGAATACCCGAACATATCAAGCGACGCTGATGGTGATATGTACTCATTCCTACCGGCCCGGATTTCTTTCAATACAGTTACAATATCTTTATATGTCTGCACACCTGAAAGCAGCAGCCTTTCAGGTGCAAACTGCAATCTGGTGCTAAGAGCCGCATTCGCGAATGATGTATCCTGTACGTTAGGGATCAGTTTTGCTCGCTCAATAGAAACTTTATTCATTAACCGTGGATCACTCCACTCAACCGGCGCACGATCCATGTGAAAAGCAAGTGGAAACAATATTACTGCTTTCCCGGTGGTACGATGTAAAAACTCGCCCCATGGAAGATATTTATTCCAGTTGCGTTCATTTAAACCATGCAGCAAAAGGATAGCAGACTCAACTTTTTTGTTATCATCCGCTTTAATAACATGATAATCAAATTTTATATTCTCGCTGAAACTGCTATCCGGTGCACTTAGATGCCTGAAAATATATTTTTGAGAGTACTCATTATTCTGTAAAAAATAATTCAATAGTAGGTCGTAATTATCATCTTTTCTGCTATCAGGCAAATTTTGATCAAAATTTTCACCCGAGGTAAAAGGTACTTTAAATATTTTCGTTCCGCTGGTAAATGAATTGTTCTGTTGTTTGAAATTTTCAGAAAGGGTATTATACATTTTATTGTAATTCATACTACCCTCTTGTTATTCTTATTCTTAATTGATGTAACTTCCTTCTTCTTGTTTTTAAGCAATTCTTCCCATCTGGATATCCCTTGTTTTAACCGTGACATGGTAGATAACAGTTGTTCAATTTCTTCAAACATCAACTCAAGTTTTGCAGAAACTTTCTCTTTATCAAAAGTTTCCAAACTAGATTCAAAGGCAAGAAAATCCCTGAAATAATCAGAAATAACTTTTATTTCATCCAGTGAATACCCAAAGTTCTGCAAGTCCTGTATTAAGCTGCACAAGTAAATATACTGCTCGGAGTATAATCTGAATCCCCCTTCACTCCGCATGTCGGATTCAATTATTCCCTTGTCTTCCCAATGTTTTATTGTTCTGGTCGAAACACCAATCCTCTCAGCAAGTTCCCCCACCGTAAGTAATTTATGTTTCAGTTTATTTTCGCTATCCTCACCTATTGAGCGAGGCATTCCCACCTTCTTCTTGATTTTAATAATATCTTCAGGCTCATATCCAAGCCTAACAAGACTTTGAATAACTTCACACTCGGCTGAGGCTTCCTCGGTGAAATATGGAATTTTATCTTCTGTATATCCTGCCGCCTTTATCAGTTTTAAAGAATCCCACTCAACAATTAATTCAGCCGGAATTTTCACAGCCTCAGAAAGTTCTTCAAGTAAAAACAATTTCGCCATATACCTGCACGTGTTATATTATTATACTATACGTTTACGTACAGTTAATATATCACTTATTTTAACTTCTGTCAAGTGTATTCATTTGGTGCATTCCCCTTTATCTGCAGGCGTGATCATTTTTTCATGGTAGGCGGAAAATTTTAAAATAAAAAAGTTTTCCAAGTTCATCTTTCCTCTGCAGGATTATAAACGAATTGGAAAACTTTTCATAAAGTAAACTTTTAGCAACGTTGCTTAAAGTTTTGTCTCCATCCCAAAAGCACTCCATTCCTCTTTTGCCGGTCCATAAATTCCGGGTACCTTTATGCCAAGCATTCTCATGATAACTGTCATCTGCGCCCTATGGTGTATCATGTGTTTTGTTAGCACTGACAATAACTGCCCCTCTGTCCAGGTTTGTCCGTAAATCGTGAGTTCATCTCCAAGGTTGATATTTGTCCATTTTGTTTCCAGAGCAGCAATTAGTTCATTATTAAACTTCAAGAACTTCGCTTTAAGTTCAGCCACAGTTTTGGGAACGTCACCTTCTCCGGCGGATTCACTATCAAATAATCCGGCTTTATGCGGCATCTCTATGGTTGTATGTGCTATATGCCAGGCTAACCGCGCTAAAGTGCGAATATTTTCAGACGGAATAATTTCCATTTTCTCATCCGGTACCGCATCAAATATTTTCATTGTTAATTCTGATTCATTTTTCCAATCGCTGATAAACTCACTTACCGATGAATACATATTTCCCCTTTTCTATTTTCTTGCTTCGGATAATATTTTTATTAAATATACTTGCTACATAAATGAACGAGCTTTACAAGTTATTATATAAAATATCGTAGTAATTTTATACTATTTCCACTTTTTTGTTTCAGAAACACACGCGAAAAGCTGAATTGTAAAATAAAACCTCCATCGTTACCTAATTAAGATAAAATGACTCAATGAGATTTAGCCCACGATTTATTCTGTACTTACTAATATTTTTTTCATACAGGAGTGAACCACTATCATCAAGATATTTTATTTTAATATCATAAAATCCCGGTTCCAGCTCATATTCTGCCACAAAACTATATGCCGGAATTGTTCGCCAATTTCGCAAATCTGCATTTTCAGTAGCATCAAAAGCTACATTTGTAGCCAGTTGAGCCAAACCTCCTAGGAAACCGCCGCCTGCTTCTTTACTTAACTTTTTTCCAATCGCTCCTGATGCCAAGCCCTTTACAACCGCACGCGTTACTGTTTTAAAAAAAGTAATACCCTTTTTTGTCTGAAAAGTTTTTTCAGCAACTTTTCCAAGATTTTCAAGAAGTTGCGCCTCGCCTAATTTTTTATTATTTGCATATATTTCGATCCTGTCAACATAACTCCCCGGTTCAACTATTTCAGGAAAAGCAAACTTAAAGTTGTAGCCCCCTGTGATTCCGGGAAACGGGATTGCTTCCGCCCAGAAATTTGAAGGATCGGAAACCATTATAAAACCTTTAAAAGTACTAATCCTTGCACCAACTCCTTTTTTTTGAGGCCCCGGCCCGGCAAATGCCAGAACATTTAGCAAAGGTTTACTTTCATTGGTTGTTTTTGTTACCGCGGCTGGCATCGGGAAATCGTAAACTCCCGGGTATTGCTGAAAAGCCTCCTTTGTCTGTTCCAGACTTATCCTGCTATTATCCTCTTCGCCTTCAGCCCTGAAAATCAGGTGACTAAGATAATTCGCCAGTGCATTATTATAATAATCGATGGATTGGGCTTTGATATCTATTTTGGCATCTTCAGATTCATTTAAACTTGCGGCATATTCTTCATACTTATTATCAAGAGCCTGCAACTTAATATTTACTTTTTTTACTTCAACATAAGCTTCCTCAAACCTATTAAGATTTATGTAGTTCAATGCCTTGAAGATGTTGATATAAATATCCTCATAAACCTCACCATCGTAGGCGAGGGCATTATCATTCAATAATACTGAAACTGCCCCTTTTGATATACTTTTTGTAAAAAGCTCCTCAATTGCAATTTCTGCCTTGTCGAATTCCGCATTGCTCTTTTCATACTCCCCCTGGTAATGAAAAACAATCCCTTTATCGAGATATTCAATCACCCTGTCTTTATCGGAATAATGATCATTCTCTGCTGCATCTGTTATATATTTTGCTGCTGCATCATAATTACCTTTTTGCAGGTTCTCCAGCACAGGTTCATAGAACCGGGTATCTGTCATCAACGACGAACACCCGGTAAAAATAATTACTAATAACAATAAAGGGAAGATTCTCACAAATCTGCTCATAACCATTCTCATCAATAAAATAACTTGCAAAAATTATTGTTTACATCGTGTAAGAATCTTGATTGACAAATTTCTTAATCTTCTTATTTCCCAACCATACTTTTTCATTAGTTTCAATATTTATCAATTCCATATCAACCTGATAAAATATTACGCGCTGCCCCTCGTACATATCAGTAACGGAATTAATCGTTCCTGACATGTAAAAATCGGCACCAAGTTCTTTATAGAATTTTTTAAACGATTCTTTAGATGCAAATTCATTCTGGTCTTTTCGTTCCTCTCTTATTTCATCACGCTGGTCCTTTTCTGCAACAAACTTTACTTTTCCTGTATTTAGCAACTCTCGTTCAATATCATTACTGAATACATCAACCGCGATATGTTCACTCGATTTGTTCCTTATTTTACCAACGACAACAACCGGCTTCCGACTTGCATCCT
>Ga0070729_10003451_pt1 | contig 18355 bp, 16 predicted proteins | sample tdDd472_FD_66725 | JGI IMG/M metagenome (GOLD analysis project Ga0070729, IMG submission 66725) | Marine sediment microbial communities from the Atlantic coast under amendment with organic carbon and nitrate - tdDd47.2 | ecosystem: Environmental > Aquatic > Marine > Coastal > Sediment | place... | reverse complement strand
ATGAAAACGCATATGCGCCAGCCTGAGCAGGGTGCTGATATTCCGGTGTACATGGCAGACTCGGCTGAAACAGCGGCAGCAAGTGGCAAGTTCTATTTGCGCCGGCCGGATTTGGGGCTGGGTGATGAGGTGCGCTCTATGCCACTGAACTGGAGCCGGGAGGATGCCGCGATGCTGTGGGGCATGAGCGAGAGCCTTGCTGGGGAGTGGCTCTAGCCTATTGCCGGTTTTCCACGATTCGCCTGAGGCCTGATTGGCGTGACACTAAGGTGTAGACCAGATCAGGAGGGAAGGACGATGGCAAAACATAAAGTAACGCTGACATTGCCCGCACGTGAACTGAATCGTGCTGATGTGATATTCGATGTGACCCAGGAGAACCGGAAGTTTGGCACCTTTACGGTGTCGAACGGTTCTATCGTATGGTTTCCACGCGGCACCCGGTACGGTTATAAAATCGGTTGGGAAAAGTTTGATGAGTTGATGAAGTCGGATGCCAGCCGCTTCGAGCACCGGCGGGGTCAGAAGTAGCCGTGGTTCTCGATGTTGCTGATGATTATCAGCCCGGCACGCTGTAAACACATCCCTGTGCGCTCTGCGCCGACGTCCTTGTCGGCGCAAGGCAGGCCCGACAAACATCATCAACATCATGCAGTAAATAAAAAAGGCCGGTAACTTTCGTTACCGGCCTTTTTAGTTTCTTGCAGCTTGTAAGCTAAAAGCTATTTGGCTTCGTTACGAGCTTTCGTTTCCGCGATTACTTCCTCAGCCACATTGCGTGGTGCAGGAGCGTAGTGCGAGAACTCCATGGAGAACTGGCCACGACCGGAAGTAATCGTACGCAGGTCGCCGATGTAGCCGAACATATCGCTCAGCGGGCAGTCAGCCTTAATACGCACGCCTGTAGGACCTTTGTCCTGAGACTTGATCATGCCGCGGCGACGGTTCAGGTCACCAATAACGTCACCGACGTTGTCATCCGGAGAGAACACGTCGACTTTCATGATCGGTTCCAGCAACTGCGGGGTAGCTTTCGGAATCGACTGGCGATACGCGTTACGGGTCGCCGCTTCAAACGCCATCGTTGAGGAGTCAACCGCATGGAAAGCACCATCCTGCAGCGTGAACTTAACGTTCACGAGCGGGTAGCCGGCCAGCGTACCTTCGTCCATCATTTTCATGAAGGCTTTCTCGATGGCACCCCAGTATTCACGGGGGACATTACCGCCGGTTACGGTAGATTCGAACTCATAGTTCTCGCCACCGGCCTCGATTGGCTCAATGGTGTAGTCGATCTTACCGAACTGACCGGAACCACCCGTCTGCTTCTTATGCGTGTAGCTGTCGGTAACAGGAGCAGTAATCGTTTCACGATACGCCACCTGAGGTTTACCAACTTCAACCTCGATGCCGTGGGTACGCTTCAGGATGTCGACTTTAATATCGAGATGCAGTTCGCCCATGCCTTTCATGATGGACTCGCCGGTTTCCTGGTCGGTCTCAACCTGGAAAGAAGGATCTTCTGCAATCATTTTGCCGAGAGCGATACCGAGTTTCTCGGTGCCTGCTTTGTCTTTCGCGGCAATAGCGATCGAGATAACGGGATCCGGGAAGACCATCGGCTCGAGTGTGGCCGGGTTCTTCTCGTCAGCCAGCGTGTGACCGGTCTGGGTGTTCTTCAGGCCCACCAGAGCAACGATATCACCTGCACCGCAGCTATCCAGTTCTTCACGTGAATCAGCATGCATCTCAACGATACGGCCGATACGCTCGGTTTTACCGGTGTAGGTGTTCAGAACGTTGTCGCCTTTCTTCAGCGTACCGGAGTAGATACGTGTAAAGGTCAGCGCGCCGTATTTGTCATCCATGATTTTGAATGCCAGGGCGCGCAGAGGGTATGAAGTATCAACGATAGCTTTCTCGCCGGTTTCATTACCTTCAATGTCAACCTCGGGCTGCGGCTCTACTTCGGTAGGGTTCGGCAGGTAGTCGACAACAGCGTTCAGTACATTCTGTACGCCTTTGTTCTTGAACGCCGAGCCACAGAAGGTCGGGAAGAAGTCCAGATTAATGGTGCCCTTGCGGATACATTTCTTCAGGTCTTCGATAGAAGGCTCGTTGCCTTCTAAGTACGCTTCCAGCAGATCGTCGTCCTGCTCCAGAGCAGTTTCAATCAGCGCTTCGCGGTATTCCTCGGCTTTGGTCTGCAGGTCTTCGGGGATATCCACGATTTCGTAGTTTTCCGGCAGACCGGTGTCATCCCAGACCCAGGCTTTCATGGTCAGCAGGTCGACAACGCCTTTAAAGTCCTCTTCGATGCCGATAGGCAGAACCATAACCAGCGGGTTGGCAGCGAGCACCTCTTCGATCTGTTTAACAACGCGGTAGAAGTCTGCACCCATGCGGTCAAGCTTGTTGACGAAGATGATGCGGGCTACTTCAGATTCGTTGGCATAGCGCCAGTTTGTTTCAGACTGGGGCTCTACGCCGCCGGAGCCACAGAAAACGCCGACGCCGCCGTCGAGTACTTTCAGCGAGCGATACACTTCGATCGTGAAGTCTACGTGTCCCGGGGTGTCGATGATGTTCAGGCGGTGGCCGTCCCATTCACAGCTGGTAGCAGCAGACTGAATCGTGATACCACGTTCCTGTTCCTGCTCCATGAAGTCAGTGGTAGCTGCACCGTCATGCACTTCACCGGTTTTATGAATTTTACCGGTCAGTTTCAGAATACGCTCAGTGGTGGTTGTTTTACCCGCATCCACGTGGGCGAAGATACCAATGTTTCTATAGACGCTCAGGTCGCTCATGACTGCTGCTCTTAAATGTAAAAGTTAAATTCAGTTGTACTTCTAATGAAGTTTGCGGGGGATTCTGCAAGCCCAATAACAAACCGGCGCGCTGGAAGCATGACTAAAAGTCTGGGCCAGGGCGCCGGCGGCTTGTGATCTACCTGCGGTAATCAGGTGCACCTTAATATTAAGGAACCCTGTCACGGGGCGCGCATAATAGCAGGTGGACACTGCCTGAACCAGCGCAAAACGATGAAAAATCGACCAAAAACAGCCAAAATCGGAAATTGCTGTTCCGCAACCCGCGGAACCCGCCTTATTCCAATGATTTCAGCATTTTAGTTGTTGCCGCGGGTGGCCTCGGGCGCCTGATATTTTGCGGGGTTTCCGGCCAGCGGGTCGCGTCCGATTACCGCCGGGGGGCTGGCATTGCCGTCTAGCAGTTGCTGCAGATAAAGCGGTGCAATGAAGTGACAGTAATGAATGCCGCGGAAACGCTCCGGGGCCTGAGCGTAGCGCGGGTCACCGAATTCAATGACGAAGCCTTTGGTAGCAATAATGAGCTCCTTATTGCCGTTAACCCGCTGCGCACGCGCCAGCGTGAAGGGCTGCAGCCACTCAGGGCCTGTCATACCCGGCTGCTCCGGATCGCCGGGTGACTCGTTCGGGTCAAAAATCACAGCTTTATAAACCGAACGCGCCTCGGTACCGAGCTGTTGGTTGATCAGTGCAAACACCTGCCGGTTCATTTCCTGACAGGGTTGTTCAGGACCGGCGCTGCCGGGGCCGAACTGCAAATTGAGGTGGTCAGTATTTTTCAGCTTGCAAGAGATTCCGGTGATGTCGCCGGACCCATTACGCCAGTTGTATTGCTGAATCTCGGGTCGTCCGTCCGGGCCGTCGATAATCGCCTTTGACTTCACAAAGGCGTCGAACTCGCTATGGACTATCAGGTCCATTTCAATGGCGGTATGGGTGATGACCCGCTGGGCATCCAGACAGTAGGTGTCGGTAAACGGTACTTCTTGAAGCCCGCGAGTGGCGTTCGCCGAAGTTGCCGGCAGCGCAGCCAATAAAACCAACAGTATTCGTGACATAGGTTTTTTCATCCTCTCCGGAAGTCTAGCTCGCGCTGCCGGATTCGCCCGGCCGCAGATCACCAAGTGACCAATCGCCGACGGAACAGCGTATCAGCCGTAGCGTCGGGCAACCGATGGCCGCTGTCATGCGTCGTACCTGCCGGTTGCGTCCTTCGTGAATAGTCAGTTGTATCCAGCTGGTCGGAATATCGGCGCGATAGCGAATGGGCGGGTCGCGGTCCCACATGTCTATGGGTAAAGCTGCCTGAGTCTCTATCAACACGGCTTCTGCCGGGCGTGTCTGCCCGTCTTTTAGTTCGATGCCGTGGCGCAGCTGCTCCAGTGCGCGCTCATCGGGAATGCCTTCGACTTGTGCGAGATAGGTTTTAGGCTTTTTGAACTTCGGGTCGCTGATGCGGTTGGCGAGCTTGCCGTCATCGGTGAGTACCAGCAGGCCTTCGGAGTCGTAGTCGAGCCGGCCGGCAAGCCGCAACGACTTGTCGTCGATGTACTTGGCCAAAGTAGCCTTGTTTTCATGTTCGCGAAACTGCGACAGGACGCGGAACGGTTTGTTGAGCAGGATGACTTTAGACATGGCGGGATTGTAGCGAACGTTTAGCAAAAGCGCGGTGAGGGTGGTTGCTCCGGGCGAGACATTCCGCCGACATGGACGTCGGCGGAGAGCGCACAGGGGTGTGTTGACAGTCTGTCTCGACCGGAGCAACCGGCTTCGCCGCGGTTAACACTCATTTACCAGCCGTTCTGCTCAATCACATAGCGCGAGACTTCGACGATTTCGCCATCGGTCATACGCGGGCCGAAGGCCGGCATACTCATGACGTTGTTGCCACCGTTTTTGATGGCGGTAAATAATGCTTCCTCTGTCTTGCCGTAAAGCCCTTCAAAGCGATCGCGATTCTGGTGACAGGCTGCGCAGTTTTCATTGAAGAGTCGTTCGCCCCGGCTGGCAGGTTCCTGAGGACGGCTAACCCAAACCTCTACGCCTTCCAACCGTGCACTAGCGTTGTCTGCACCGACAGCAACCCGGAACCCCATGTTGGTGGCAGCTCCTGAGCGCGGGCGCCCGGCCCGCACTGTCACTGTGGAGCGTTCGACGAGGTTCAGGTACGAGCCGCCGCGAATAATACCGAACTGGCAATCGTCTTCACGCCAGGCGCTGCCGTCAGTCGGCGCACCTTCATAGTTTTTGTGGTTGCAGTCCTGTACCCACTCCCAGACATTGCCCTGAGTGTCGTAAAGCCCGAAGTTGTTGGCACCGAATGATGCGGCCGGTGAGCTGTGCACGTAGCCGTCATCGCAGGGAAAGCCCAGTTCGTCGGCTTTGACCTGACGTTTGCTGATTGTGTAGGCACCGCTGCTGCGTACATTCGCAAAATCGCAGCCGTCTGCGACCGCATCACCCCAGAAATAATGGCCGGTTGCTCCGGCACGGGTAGCGTATTCCCATTCGGCTTCTGTCGGCAGCCGGTAAGGCTGCCCGGTCTTCTTGGCAAGCCAGTCGGCATAGGCCTGGGCGTCGTAGTAAGACACGCAAACCACCGGCGAATCATCGAACTGTTCGAAGCCGGTATCACTCCAGCGGGTGGCGTCACTGATAGTGAAGCCCCCGGGTTTGCTGAACTCCATGCATTCGCTGACGGTTTCATGCCCGGTGTCTTCGATAAACGCAGCAAACTGGCCTACGGTTACTTCGGTGCGGCCGAATTGGAATGCCGGCAGGTTCACCTCGTGTTGCGGGCCATCGTTTTTGGCAGGCTTGCCGGTGCGGGGGTCAATCAGGCGGTCTTCTTCCGCCGTGCCCATGAGGAATTTACCGGCCGGCATATCGATCATTTCCGGACACTCGGGACAGTCCTTGGTGACACCGTTCAGGCCGGTATCACAGGACGCGATCAGCAGCGCCGAAAGACCGGCTAAAACAGCGAGAAGTCCGTGCTCAAAGTGTCGATTGGCTCGTAGCAACTTCATCATGTTGCAAAGCATACTGCAGTCTGTCCTTTTTTACTTATTTCGGGCTGGCAGCAGGCTTTCAGGCGGGCCCGATCCCCGCTCTGCTGCAGGCGCGCAAAGCGCCTCGGCGGCAGTGATGTGAACCACATCACATTCGGGATGTGCGCAACTGTGAAGGGGTTCGCGGCGCAACTTACGCCCGTTACGTAATATCGATGGCACACGAAGTAGGATTTTTGTCGGTTTCTCAGGGGACCGGATATTGGGAATGAAGGTTTATGCGATTACTGCTGGTCGAAGACAACATCAGTGATGCTCAGTTTCTTGAGGCATCACTTCGCCGAAGCCGCGCGCTCGGCATTAAGATGACGCACGTTACAACGCTGGCAGACGGTGTTTCTGCGTTGAAGGGCGGTGGCTACGATTGCTTGTTGCTCGACATGGGGCTGCCGGATGGCAGCGGTCTCGAATGTGTTGAGGCGATGCAAGACGCTGACCCGCAAATTCCGATCGTGGTTTTGTCGGGTCGCGATGACGAAGATTTTGCAGTAAGCGTTTTGAACAAAGGTGTTCAGGACTACCTCGTAAAATGGGAAGGTAAAGGCCGCACGATTCTGCGCGCAATCCGTTATGGCATTGAACGCAAACGTACCGAAAGCCGCCTGAATTATCTGGCGCAGTACGACAACCTCACCGGCGTACCCAACCGCGAATTTTTCACCGACCAGATCAACCGCGCTATTGCCCGTGCCCGGCGTGCCGGCCGCAAGCTGGCGTTGTTCTATCTCGATCTGGATCAGTTCAAGAGTGTTAACGACACCCTCGGCCATGAGGCCGGCGACTTGTTGTTGAAAGCTGCAGCCGAGCGTTTGCAGGAAGCCGTGCGTACCGGCGATACATTAGCCCGTCTGGGTGGCGATGAATTTGCTGTGGTGGTTGAGAACCTTGAGCGTGCGCGTCACGCAGAGGCCATTGCCCGCCATTTGATTGAAGCATTTGATGAGCCGTTCGAAATTGACGGCCGTAGCGTGAAGATCTCGCTAAGTATCGGTATCACGGTCTACCCGGATGACAGCACCAACTCGACAGCACTGCTGAAGAATGCCGATATCGCGATGTACAAAGCGAAAGAAGACGGCCGCAACAACTTCAAATTCTTTACCGAACGCATGCACAAAGATCTGGTGAGTCGTCACCGGATGGAAGAAGACATTAAGGCAGCGCTCGACCAGAACGAGTTCATGCTGTTGTATCAGCCGAAGGTTGATATGCGCAGCCATCGTCTCAAGGGCATGGAAGCCCTGATTCGCTGGAACAATCCGGAACGTGGCCTGGTATCTCCGGCGGAGTTTATTCCGGCTGCCGAGGAGTGCGGTTACATCGTGCCGCTGGGCTACTGGGTACTCAGTGAAGTCTGCCGGACTCTGAAGAAGTGGGAAGAGGCGGGCATGATGGTGCCACCTGTTTCCGTAAACGTATCTGCGCGTCAGTTTGCGCAGGCGGATTTTGCTAAACGCGTCGGTTTTATTATCGACGCGCACCACGTCGACCCTTCGCTGATCGAACTGGAGCTTACCGAGGGTCTGCTGATGGAAGACACCGGTTCTGCCAAGCGTTCGTTAACACAGCTGAAGGATCTGGGGCTGCGTATTTCTATTGATGACTTCGGCACAGGTCATTCATGCCTGGCCTATCTGCGTAAATTCCCGATCGACGTATTGAAGATCGACAAATCATTTGTCGATGACGTAACACAATGCACCGACAGTGATCTGATCTGTCGCGCAATAATTTCACTGGCCCAGAGCCTCAAGCTCGGCACCGTTGCCGAAGGTATTGAGACGAAGGACCAGTTGGCGTTCCTAAAAGCCAATGGATGCGAAGTCGCACAGGGGTTTCTTTTCGGCAAACCGAAGAAACGCGAGCGCATCGAGGGCTTATTGGATCAGGGGGGCAATGAGTTCAGTGTTCTGGCACCGACAGTACCGTTTTCTACCGGTGACACCCAGATCACCCAGATCACCCCGATCATCAAGGAAAGCTAATGACCTCAATAGTGCCAAGTATTACCGAAACCGATCGCCTGATGGCGTCAGTCGGTGTCGGTCAGTGGACTTGGGATGGGCATAACAACAAGCTGACTATGGATCCGACCTGTAAAGGGTTTTTCGAGATCTCATGGGAAGAGAAGGCCACCGAAGAAGCTGTCACATCTCGCATTCATGAAGATGACCTCGAGAAGTACCAATCCTGTATTAAAGAATGTCAGGACGGCGGTACGTTCTTCTGCGAGTTTCGCGTGCGTCTGGGCAGCGGCGGTATCCGCTACCTGAGTGGCCGCGGCCACACGGTTGAACAGGAAGGCAGTTACTACGTCATTAAAGGCGTGTTTATTGACGTTACCCAGGCGAAAAACCTTGAGCGTCAGTTGAACCGCACCCGCTCGCGGATGCAGGACCTGGTCGACGGAATCCCCGGGCTGTTCTCATATATCGATGCCGATTATCACGTGCAGTTTATGAGCTCCCAGTACCGTGAAATTTTCGGGCGCGACAGCAATCAGGAGCTGGTCGGTATCCATATTAAGGACTTGATCGGCGAAGAGATGTTTGCGGAGCGCAAGCCACGTTACGACGAAGCTATGAAGGGTGAGATCGTGCACTCGGAAGCCGACCGCGTCATGCCGGACGGCTCACACCGTTTCTTTACTGTTACCCACCAACCGCATATCGATGCGTCGGGTAGCGCTCTCGGTGTTATCACACTCGGTATCGACATTACCGAGCGGCGTGAAATGGAAGAGCAGGTGGAGGCCAAGTCGGAAGAACTGGCGCGTTCGAATAAAGACCTCGAGCAGTTTGCCTACGTGGCGTCCCATGACCTGAAAGCACCGCTGCGGGCGATTGAAGTTTTGGTCGAGTGGCTAAAAGATGATCTTGAGGGTCATGACGAGGGCGATGTACAGGAAAACCTGGAGTTACTCGGCACGCGCACCAGCCGCCTGGCGCGGTTGCTCGACGATCTTCTGGCGTACTCACGGGCAGGCCGCAAAGTCGGTGATGTCCGCGACGTTAATCTGAAAACGTTTGTCGAAGATGTTGCTGCGCTGATTGCGCCGCCGGCAGGATTCAAGATAACTGCCGACGATTCTCTCGATATCGTGGTGCCTGCGCATCATGCGCCGCTCGAAACGGTGCTGCGAAACCTGATGAACAACGCGATCAAGCATCACCCGAACCCTGAAAAGGGCCTGATTCATGTCTATGGCAAGGATCAGGGCGACTCGGTCATGTTTGGTGTGCTGGACAATGGTGCCGGTATCCCCGAGGAGTACTCGGAGAAAATCTTTAAGATGTTCCAGACCCTGCAGCCGCGCGACGAACGTGAAGGCAGCGGTATGGGTTTGGCTATCGTAAAACGTATCATAGACTGGCAACGTGGCAGGATATGGTACGGGGCGGGTCCTGAGGGCAAGGGCACCGTGTTTAAATTTACCTGGAACAAGCGCCCGGCAGATATGCCGGAGCTGACCAGTGAAGAAAACGAAGAAGTAAGCGAAGAGGGCGAAAGCAATGAGCGACATGCACACGAAACCGGTTAACATCCTGTTGGTTGAAGACGACAGCATTGATGTAAAGGCCTTTCAACGGGCGATGACCAAACTGAAGATCGGCAACCCGATCCATATCTGCCGTGACGGTCAGGAAGGATTGGAGTTTCTGCAGGAAAAATTCACAAGCGATCTGGATAACGCTCCGAGCTTGTTGATTCTTGATATCAACATGCCGCGCATGAACGGTCTCGAGCTTTTGAAAATGATTCGTGAAGACGATAAATTACGCCACCTGATAGTGTTCGTGCTGACGACCTCTAACGATGAGCGCGACAAGTTCGAAGCCTATAATCTGAATGTAGCTGGCTATATGCTGAAATCCGATATGGGTAACAGCTTTATCCGTGCTGTTGAACTGGTTGATAACTACTGGCGTGTGGTTGAGTTCCCCGAACCGAACTACACCCCCTCTGCTGATTAGCACGAAGCAGTAGTCGCTTTCGTTCACTGCAAATAAGGCTGCAGCGCCATCAGCGCTGCAGCCTTTAGTGTGTTTGGAAGCAGCGTAACTCAATGATATAAAATAAAAAAATGTGATATAGGTCGCGGCATTATCCGCTCCCGGTTGCTACTTTCAGACATGATCAGAAATTGCGACAAGTGGGGTGTTGTATGAACGGCGCAGCTGAACCAAAGGACGTCGACAAGCTATTAGCTTCTGTGGGCGTCGGCCAGTGGAGCTGGGACGGTCGTATCAAGCGTCTCGACCTTGATGCAACCTGCAAAGGGTTTTTCAACATGTCCTGGGATGACGATATCTCGGAACTGTTTTTGCAGGAAAAACTTCATCCGGATGATCTGAAGGTATTCTTTCAGGCAACAGTCGATTGCCTTGAGACCGGCACCTATTCTTGCGAATTTCGTGTCAAAAAGCCGGACGGTAGTTTTCGTTATCTGAGCGGCCGTGGCCACGTTGTAGAAGAAGTGGACGGCAATGCGATCATCAGTGGCGTCTATATCGACGTTACCCAGAATAAAGAACTCGAAGCACAACTCAATACCACTCGCTCACGGATGCAGCAACTGGCTGATGGTGTGCCGGGTTACTTCTCGTATATCGATACTGATTACAACGTGCAGTTTATGAGCAATCAGTACCGTCAGGTACTGCGCGATATGGGCGAGGAAAAATTAACAGGCCGGCATATTGCCGACTTGATTGGTGAAGACTCGTTCGCCGAACGCAAAGAGCACTATGACATGGCTCTGGCAGGCGAGGAGGTCAACTTTGAGGCCAACCGGGTGGCGCCTGATGGCCGCACGACTTACTTCAGTGTGACGCACAAGCCGCATTTCGACGATGCCGGCAATGTGGTCGGTGTGATGGGGTTGGGTATCGACATTACCGATCGTCGCGAAGCAGAGTTGGAGCTTGAGTCGAAGACAGGAGAGCTGGAACGCTCCAATAAAGACCTGGAACAATTCGCCTATGTTGCGTCACATGACCTTAAAGCGCCGCTGCGTGCAATCGACGTACTGATCGAGTGGCTCAAAGATGATCTTGAAGGGCATGAAGTCGGTGATGTGCAGGAGAACCTGACTCTGCTCGAGGCGCGCACCGGACGTCTGGGCCAGTTGCTCGATGACCTGCTGGCGTACTCGCGTGCAGGCCGTAAGGTCGGTGGTGTGCGTCAGGTGAATATCAAGTCTTTCGTGGAAGATATTGGGCACTTGATCGCACCACCGGAGGGTTTTCAGATTGTTGCAGACGACAGTCTGGCGCTCGAGTTTGCGGCTCATCACGCACCGCTCGAAACCGTATTCCGTAATCTGCTGAGCAACGCAATCAAGCATCACCCGGAACCATCCAAAGGTGTTATCAAGGTCTATGCGAAAGATCAGGGTGACTCGGTCATGTTCGGTGTTGAAGACAATGGTCCGGGGATTCCCGAAGAATACGCTGACAAGGTATTCAAGATGTTCCAGACATTGCAATCCCGTGACGAAGTCGAAGGCAGTGGCATGGGGCTTGCTATTGTGCAACGCATCATCGATTGGCAGGGCGGCAAGATCTGGTTTCACCCAGCTGCCGAAGGTGGTGTAGTGTTCAAGTTCACCTGGAACAAGGCTCCGCAGGACATGCCTGAAATTGAGACCTCCGACAAGGCGGCTGATGATGAAGTCGCCGAAGATGTTGGTTAGTTAGGGTGTCCGGACTCTATGCCGGAATTGAATCAAGCGCGAAAGGTCTAATGTAATGAGTGAAGGTAAACCGGTTCATATACTTCTTGTCGAAGATGACGAAATCGATGTTAAGGCGTTCCGCAGGGCATTCAGCAAGCTGAATATTACGAACCCCCTGCACGTGGTGAACGATGGCGTTGAAGCTTGGGAGTATCTTGAAAACTGTTTTGATGAGCGCCGCATTGATACACCGAGTCTGGTGATTCTCGATATCAACATGCCACGGATGAACGGCCTCGAACTGCTCCAGAAAATTCGTGGCGATGAGCGCATGAAACAGCTCATCGTCTTTATGCTGACGACATCGAACGACGACAAGGACAAGTTTGATGCATACAACCTTAACGTTGCCGGTTATATGTTGAAGACAGACATGGGTAGCGGGTTTCAGCGCGCTATTCAGCTGGTCGATAACTACTGGCGTGTCATCGAGTTTCCTGAGAAAGGTTTCTTTCCCGACGCAGCCTGAAATTAAGTGTTATTAAAAAAGGCCCGCGCTGAGTGCTCAGCGCGGGCCTTTTTTTGCTGATTAGTACGCTAACTATTCCTCAGGTGCTGCCTCGAATATCAGCAGTGGCCCGCTAGCAGTGGCCAGCACCAGACTGCCGTCTTCTATGGCAAAAGACTGCGCCTGTTGCAGCGTTTCCATGAAGCGTTTCTCGATTTCGCCATCACCCGGGCACGCCATCATTGTCATGGCCAGTTCCCCCAGTGTGAGCTTGTCATTCTCCATCGAGTAGTTGCCGCTGAAGTTGTTGCAGCCGGTAAAGCCCGAGATGCTCTGGCTGTCCTGGTCTATCTTGATTCTGGGGTAACGCCCTTCCTCCAGCGCCAGGGCTTCGCCACGAATGCGTACGAGCTGCCAATTGGTGCCGGACAGAGGCACCGGCGGTTTGCCGGCGGCGACCAGAGTCAGGTCGACGCTAGTTCCGGCGCCGCGAGTGAGTACGGGAAAGACGGTGTCTGTAGTGAAACGTAGTTCACTGCCTTCGAAGATGCGTGCTTGCACAGCGTAGGACATCCGTTCATCAATGATCCCCGGGTTGTAGAGCAATTCGAAAGCTACCGGCACCTGGCCGGGTTGTTCGATTGTTTGTTCGGCGAGTAGCGTTGCCGGCATGTCGGCACGCGAGACGTCGAGCAGCTGGACATTAACCATTGCACCCTGCGACAGCATGATGCGTTCGCGGTAGCTTACCGTGCCTGTCACGCTCTGCATTTCAGGCAGTTCGCTTAGTTCAGGTGGTGCTTCATTGTTACTGCAGCCTGCCAGCATAACGACAAGTGCGGCGCCCATCACGACAGCGCGTGCAAAAAACCGGTCCATAGTGAGAAACCTTTATTGAGTACTGAAAACGGAAGGTCTACAGTTATATCACAGCCGTGCTACCAATATATCTGCGGCGTACAACCAATATCCAGGGCGGGAGAATCACTATGAGATGGTTCAGAATGCTGGCATTGGCGCCGGTGTTATTACTGAATGCCAATGCTTACGCGGATTCCACCGTGCTGGTTGGAGGTGCTACCGGGCGGCAAGGCAACGCCGTTATTGAGCAACTGAACGAACGGGGCTACGCGGTGCGCTGCATGACGCGCAAACCCGAAGGCAAGAAGGCGCAGCGTATTCGTGAGCGTTGCACCGAGATTGTGCAGGGCGACTATGGTGACCCTGTATCGCTCGATGCAGCAATGAGCGGTGTCGATAAAGTATTTTTCTACAGCGGCTTCTCGATGAACGAGCTGCAGGAAGGCAAGAACGTTATCGCTGCTGCACAAAAGGCCGGCGTTCAGCACGTGGTTTACACCTCAGGTGCGGCATCAGAGCCCGGCAAAGGTGTTGCGGGTTCTGCCAAGACCGAAGTCGAGTTGGCGCTGGTGGACAGCGGTGTACCGTTTACGGTGCTGCGGCCGGTTGCTTTCATGGAGAACTTTGATCGTCAGCAAAAGCGCACGCTGGAAAAGGGTATTTTTGATTCACGCGCACCGGAGCGGATCGTCGTTTTTATATCGATACCGGATATCGGCTTTTTCGTTGGCGAGGCCTTTGATGACCCGGAGCGCTGGTTGAATAGCAGTGCAAATATTGCCGCCGATCTGATGACCGTCGAAGAATACGTCGACACCTACCGGCGGGTGACCGGCGCAAACATCGCTTACACCCGTTTGCCGCTGGACGAGTATCTGGAAATGTTCCCCAAACCGCTGCGGCCTTTGTTCCGCTGGTATGAGGAAACCGGTTATGAATCATCGGCGTCCAGTCTGCAGACAGCGATTGACCGATATCCGAACCTGACCGGACTCGAGGCCTATCTGCGGGCGACGGGCTGGGCCGATATCGGCGCCGATTCTGTAGAATAGCCGCCTGCCAAGGAGGCCTGAAAGAGGCTCATATAAGGTATGTTTTTTAGCACTATGAATGGGGCGGAGTTTCTCCGTTATCATTACCAGTCCCTGGTGAGGAGAGGACAATGAACGACAACTGGACAAAAAATCTTGAGAAACCCGAGCAGGAAGGTGGCGTGAAAAGCCGTCGCGATGCACTGCAGTCGATGTTGGGTATAGGCGGCCTGGTTACCGGCGGCGCTATGCTTGGCGCCTGCGCCCCGAAAGAAGCTCCGGCACCCGCGGCACCACCGCGCGAAACTCTGGACTTCGGTGACCCCGCACAGAGCCTGCGCTCCTTTATTAAGCTGACCGGTGACCTGAACCCGAATAACGAAACGCCGGGCTGGTTCGGCGGTATGGTCTTCGGCGACACCCGCCGCGATCGCCCTCTGAAGCCGCTGTTCGGCATCCAGGGTTTTGGTGTAAACCGCATCGAGCCTCAGGAAGATGGCTCCTATCGTGTCTTCAACCGTGAGTTGGCGTTCTACACCGACCCGAAGACCGGCAAGATTATCGATAAGTGGAAGAACCCGTACACCGGCGAGATCTGCGACGTGAAACCGATTCATAACATGACGGTTAACGCTCACTTGATCGTTAGCCAGAAGTTCGGTGCCGCTATCGAGATGGATTTCGACGGTCATCTAATGGAAGTACCGTTGCCACTGGGCTGGGATGTCTGGCCGCATAACGACCGTGTTTTCTCGACCTTTGAAGTGCACACCGCTTTTCCAAATGAGTTAAAGGTCGATGAATGGCCGCGTGAATCAGCCGGGCCTGTGCTGCGTATTGCCGAAATCTTCCAGCGTGCAGCCAATCTGGCCGATCTGGAAAACCCGGAAACCACCAGCACCTACTTCGACGGCACGTGGACTCGTGTTGGCCCGTGGTTGCCGTGGATGCGCATGGGGCAGGAGAGCGGTTCTTTGGTGTTCCGCACGTTCATGAACAAACTGGAAGATGTCGAGCAGATTCCGGCTGACCTGAAAGCAGCTTCGCGTGAGCGTTTCCCGGACTATTTCCAGGCGCCGCCGTCGAGTTCCTGGGGCAGTAAGAACGATTCGAGCTTCAGCGTTTACGCGCGGGAGAACGAGCCATTACCGCCATTGCCCGCCAAAGACGAGTAATCGCTGGCATTTAATAAGGCCGGGACATCCGGTTCAGGCCCTGCAAGACAAGTACTTGCAGGGCTTTTTTAATGCCTGCGCAAAACGTCGCAGTTTTTTACACAATTGATTTTATTAGGAAAAAAACTGGAACCGGTCCAAACACGTTGGTACAGTATCAATCAGTTCACATTTAGATGAACGCTGGTTGCTGAGTTCTTAGGGCAGCAAACCAAAAAAAGCGTAGCCGCAATAGTCGGGCAATGCAGAGGAAGAAACACGCTGGCTTTATTAGCAGCACAGACTTAACCGAAACTCGATTTATAACTACAATTCGGCGGTCACAAAAACCCGGCTTTTGCCGGGTTTTTTGTTGCCGGGGTATTTGTCCCTGAAGCCGCAAGATTCCGGGCTGCGATACTGAGCCTGCGGGCTCTACCTTGGCACTTTCTGCAAACAGGAGGTGTCAGGTGAAACAATTTCTATGTGTACTACTGTTGGGCTGCTCTGCGACGGCGCAGTCGGCATCCGTATCTATTCACGAAGTGCTTTACGACGGTATCGGCTCCGACGCCGATGACGTGTTTACCGAACTAAGCGGCACGCCGGGCCTATCGCTTGATGGTTGGTTGCTCAAAGGCGTTAACGGTAGCAACGGCGATACTTATCGGACACTGGCGCTCGACGGCGTCGTGATTCCTGATGACGGGATTCTGGTTATTGCGACGACTTCCGCTAATGCGACACTTGCTGCGCTCACCGACTGGATTGCCAACGTCGACTGGCAAAACGGCCCGGATGCTGTCCAACTTTGGTTTGGCGAAACGTTGATCGACGCGCTCCAATATGGTGACGCGGGCACCTTTAACGCGGGCGAGGGGCAGTTTGCCTGGCTGGCAGCTGCCGGCGAGAGCCTGTCACGCAATGCTTACGGGTTTGACAGCGATGACAATCGCGCCGATTTCTCCGCAGGTATTGCAACCCCGGGTGCGGGCCCCAGCCCCGTGCCGGTACCGGCTGCCTTGTGGCTGCTACTGTCAGCGCTGGGTTCCGCGGCGATGTTGCGCAAGCAAACGACATAACAGTGTATGACGGCCGGCGCACCCCCTGTGCGCCCGGTAACCAATCCATCTGGCAGTCTGTCGGATGGATTGGTTGTTATTTGGGCGGCTGCCTTGTGACAATTCCCGTTCTGATAACGACGAGGATAGTTCCATGTTCGCAAAGGCCCGGTGTGCATTACTTGTTTCCATACTTTTTGCAGGCAATGCGCTGGCTCAGGATACTTCTGAAGCCGTGTTGAAAGAGGCGGACTTGATTTCCGGTCAGCAGACCTGGGAACAGTACTGTGCGTTTTGCCATACCCTGCTTGAAGGACAGGCGGGAATATCCGGCCCGAATTTGTATCAGCTGTTCAAGCGCAAGGTAGGAACCAAGTCCGGTTTCGTTTATTCAGATGCGCTGAAGAATGACGGGCGTGACTGGACGCCGGAACTGTTTGCACAGTATGTGCAAAACCCGGGAGCCACTATCCCCGGCAATGCGATGCCTGCCGTCGATATTCCGGCAGACAAAGTCGTGCCATTGGTGGCGTATGTGATGCGAGCCAGCGGCTCGGTGGACTGGGATGAGAAGGCCAAGGCGGAGAGCACTGCCAGCGGGCTGGACGCGTGGCTGCAAGACACTAAGCCCGAGTTCTGGTCGTTGTACATGGAGAACACCGTCAAGTTCACCATGCCGTATGAAGACCGTACCTACAGTTTTGTTGCGTACTTCAATGAAGACGGCACGATCACAGGGAATAACCGTGGTCTGACAGGGATCTGGCGTCTGCGCGATAAGCGCAACTTCTGCTTCGCTATGCAACGCATGGCGCTGCACCCGGTTGAGTGGCTGCATTGTATCCAGCCGAAGATGCCGAAGAACTTTGAGTTCGGCAAAACGGTGCAGACGCTCTCGCCGGTGAAGGACTATGACTTTTCGGTAGACGTTAGCTTTATCGAAGGGCGGCCACATCCTCTGGAAGGTGATGCTCATCCGGATTACTGGACGTTCCTGTTCAACAACACGATGCGTTACGAGATAAAGGTCGACGGCGAAGTCGTGATCGTCAACGCGCGCTTCCAAACCGACGGCACGATTGATAGCCCGGAGGGCGTTACCGGCAGTTGGCGTACAACAGGCAGTGCGGGCAAGGATGATACGATGTGTTACAGCTTCTCGGGTGTTGCCGGTGTGGATGAAAATCTGGACGAGTGTTTCGCTCTGGTGGTCATGTTTAATCCCCGGGTAGGAGCCCGCTGGCCGTCACGCTTTGAGCAGGGCAATACTTACTGGGCTGAAGTTTTTGAGGGCCGGGAGTAGCCCGAGTTTCAGGAGACATGAAATGAACTCGTTTATTCGTTATTTGATGATTACGTTGGTGCTGTTTGTGCCGCAGATGGCAGCGGCCGGCGGACACGGTGCCAAAGCGCAGAATGCTGTGCTGATTACGGGAGCGAACCGCGGTATCGGCCTGGAGTTTGTGCGGCAGTATGCCGATAAAGGCTGGCTTGTTATCGCAACAACCCGTAAGCCGGAGAAAGCTGAGGAACTGAATAAACTCGCTGCTGCAAATGACAATGTGGTGGTTGAGTATCTGGACCTGACTGATCATGAGGGCATTGATAAGCTCGCCGAAAAATACAAGGATCAGCCCATCGACGTGCTGATGAATAATGCGGGCCTGATGAAGGGGCCGGAAAAGGGCCAGATGGTTGGCAGCATTGATTACGATGAGTTCATCTGGTTTTACCGGATTAATGCGATGGGGCCCCTTAAAGTGTCCGAGGCGTTCTACCCCAACGTGAAAGCCAGCGAATACAAAACCATGGCTGCGCTGACTACCGGTAAGGGCAAGAAAGGCATACCGGTGCCGGGCTTCTCGCTGTACAAGACGAGTAAAGCAGCACTCGATGCGATTCAGAAAGAGATCGCATTGCGTTGGGAGAGGCAGGGCGTCAAGGTTGTAACGCTGCTGCCCGGGCGTGTGCTCACCCATGGCGAGAAACCGAACCCGCGGATGGCGTCTGTGCCGGTTGAGGACAGTGTCGCCGGTATGATCAATGTGGTTGATACTCTGACGATCGGGCAAACCGGTCAGACCCTGCAATGGGATGGCGAGTTTATCGAATGACCGGCTGTTAAGGCTGCTATCGCCTGTACGTCGGCTACCAGTTAATT
>Ga0070729_10003450_pt1 | contig 18368 bp, 14 predicted proteins | sample tdDd472_FD_66725 | JGI IMG/M metagenome (GOLD analysis project Ga0070729, IMG submission 66725) | Marine sediment microbial communities from the Atlantic coast under amendment with organic carbon and nitrate - tdDd47.2 | ecosystem: Environmental > Aquatic > Marine > Coastal > Sediment | place... | reverse complement strand
GGTGAATCTGCCGATGATGAATGTATGCCACTGGCTTTAGGTCTTGAGGCCGAAGTTAACATTGGCGCATTGCTTAAAGATTTTGTGCCGGATCTGGAAGCCAAGATCTGGGCCTCATTGGTTGTTGGTGGTCAGACATTAATTGAAGAGCAAGGTCTGGAACTTGGTATCTTTGGTGGTACGATGTCTCCTCCTGATGCCCCGGAATCCTGTGCAGGTTACGAAGAGTATCCGCTGGTGGCAGATGGTCTGACACAGCTTGATTTCTTAACCCCCAACAATATGAATGAACATTTCCAGCCCCCAAGAGAGTATCATGCAGGTATCGGTCTACGTGAAGAGCTGCTTGACCAGGCTGGTTATGCTGTTAATAATTCTGGTTTGCTATGTATGGCACTGGATCAGAATACACCCCAAATTGGTCAGTATGTTGGCCCCGGAATCTTTGCACTGCTTCTGCCGGATATGAATATTTACACAGGCGGTGAAAACGTTGCATGGCAGTTGGCCCTAGAGCCTGGCCCACCAATTGACTTTGAAATTATGGACAAAGATAACGCCTATCCCGATGATCCCAATATCAATGTGGATGTTGCACTCAAAGTAAAAATCCGCGATCTTAACCTGCATTTCTATGGTTTGGTTGAAGGACGTCTGGTGCGTATGTTTACCCTGCAAATTGATGCCAATGTTCTTGTCGGTCTTGATGCACAGGGCAATTCCATTGAAATCCAGCTGGATCAGAACTCTATTGTTCTGGAAAACTACAGAATCGCCTACAGTATTGACAGTCTGCCACCAGAGGAAGCTGCAGAGAAATTTGAAGGCCTGATTGGTGGTTTGCTTGATACTCTGCTTGGCGATCTGCTTGGCGGATTCGAGCCTATTGAAATCCCCGGATTTGATATTAATGGTGATGACGTTAATGATATCTTTATTGACATCCAGACAATTGCCCCGGAAGATCAGAAACCTGGTGTGAATGATTATCAGGGACTGTATGTCTATGCCGCCATTGATATGGGTGGAAACAAAAGCTCCTTCAGAGCAGAAACCTCTGCCGAACTGGTCGATTCCTTCCTGCCCGAACCTCAGCAGTATGTTACAGATGGTTTGAAACCTTACATGGTTCTGAGACTTTCCGGTCAGGATGCAGACGACAGTGATGCAAATCTTGAATACTCCATTTCAGTTGACAACGGCAACAAGTGGACACCATTCAGATCCGGCAACGAGGTTACCATTGATTCCAACGTGCTTCTGCTTGAAGGCGAACACACCATTCTGGTTCGTTCACGCGATAAGAGAGATAAAAGCTCCATCGATTTAAGCCCGGAGGCCTTCATCTTCACCACAGACTTTACTTATCCTACCCTGCGTATGATGCGTGTAAGCGATGGCGTTAAATTCATCGGTAAAGATAATGTCAGCAAAAACGAGACACTGCAATACAGAGTGAGACTGAACGATCAGCAATGGTCCGAATGGTCGGAGGAAAATATGTTCGATCTTAACACTGTGCAGGAATTCCCCGTCACAGTTGCAGTCCAGGTTCGCGATGAAGCCGGACTGGTTAGCGAAAAAGAAAAAACCTACAACGGTGTAAATGTTGAAACATTTACTGTGAAAGAACCGAGAGAATTTGGTTCTTTGAATATGGCTGCTTCCAATGGCTCAACTTCAGAGGCTGCCGAGGCTCTTGGCTGTTCCTCTTCCAATTCAACAAACGCATGGTTCATGCTGCTGATGCTGATCCCTCTTGCATTTGTTCGCAGAATGAAAACTTCCAAAGCCATGATGCTTCCCTTTACCATGCTTCTGGCCTTTGGTCTGTTTGCCTGTAGCAGTGGTGGTTCAACCATAGACTGCGTAACCACTGGCGATTGCGATGACGGTTTTGTCTGCGTCAATGGCGAGTGCCAGCCTTCAACTGATGGCGATGGTGTTGACGGCGATCTGGAAATTCCGGATGGCGACAAAGAAGATGTTGATGGTGATCTGGATGCTGAAGACAAAGAAGACGCAGAGGAAGATGAAGGAATTACCGACATTCCATGTGACGAAGATGGTGGATGTCCCACATGTTTCCGCTGCAAAGTTTCAACCAACATGTGTGTGCTTCAGTATTGTGATCCAGAATGCGATGATCCAAGAGTGCCGAAATGTGAAGACACAGATTCCTGTTCTTTCTGTGATACATCGAATGCAATTTACGAATGCGAACTTCCCCGTTGCGACCAAGCAGATCCGGACAGTTGTGACTGCCGTGATTGTTCCGAAGAGGGCGAAGGGTTTATGCCTGTCTGTAAAGCTACCGGTGTTTGCGGTTGTGAAGAACCTTGCCAGTGTGGCGAAGATGAAGCCTGCTGCACAAAAGATAATCCAAGTGGCGATTGCATGACCTGCCCCGAATGGTGTGAAGGTGTAACATGTGAACCGGGTTATGCTCCTGGTGGTTGCTCTAAAGATAACGTAACAGTCTGTTCCTGGTGGGAAGGCGACAACCCATTATGGCAGCTTTGTGGAAACTTCGATGATGCGGTTTGTGAATTCTCCGGCGTTGGAATGCCCGATCATACTCCATCATGTTCCTGTCAGGAAATGGCTCCTCTGCCAATTGGTTGGCATGGTAGCTACTCCGACATGGAAGTCTTCGAGTTTGGCAGCAAAGATGAACTATGGATCTCGGCTTATAACCAGACCTATGGTGATTTAATGGTTGGACGTATCAATGCCAGAGGTATTGGCATTGATGAAATTTTCTGGGACTATGTTGATGGTGTGCCGGATATCGACCCCAATGCCGCGCCCAGTGGCCCTCGTGGTGGCGTGGTAGACAAAGGTGATGATATGGGTGCCCATTCCTCTATTGCTGTTAGCAGCGATGGCTGGCCCCGTGTTGCCTATCAGGACGTTGACAACGGCGATCTGGTGCTGATTTTCACCAATGGTGAAGCTCCTGAAGTTGAAGTTGTTGTCGATGGTGACGAAGACGGCGATGAAGAAATTGAGGATGCCGAAGATAGCGAAGAAGAAGTTGAAGATGCTGCCAAGGGCTTTAAAGATGTCGATGGCGATGTTGAAGACGCCGAAGATGATACCCCGGCTTACGACGAATATGCCAGATACCGCTGGTATAAAGTCGTGATTGATCAGGAAGGCGATAACGGCTACTATACCGATATCTGGCTGGACGATCAAAACCGCCCGGTAATTGCCTACATGATGAAATCTGACGAAACCGGTACCATGTCCGAGTTGAGACTGGCCATGGCCAAAACTGCCACCCCGCAGTCGGCTGATGATTTCACTATTATCACTCTGGATGCAGCAGCAATCGGTACTCCATACTGTAAAGAGGGTGAATGCCCTGAAGTGGTAGATACTCCATTCGGTCTTGGTATTAACCCAAGTATTATGGCAATGCCTACAGGCAGTGGTCATGACTTCTGGGTTAACTACTATCATAACACCACCTACAGGCTGACCAGTGTTGTGGATAAAGACGGCAATGTTATTCAGGCCATGGACAACGAAAAATTCGGCAACCTGAAACGCGCCAGAATGACTGGCTTACCGGATGCCGATACAACCACAGCCGGAACATTCACCGTTGAGAATCTGGTAGGACATGCAGGTTCTCTGGTAAATGGCGATGTGGGTGAATTTAACTCTGGCTATGTTATTGAATCAAATGGCTGGTATGTCATTTCATTCTATAACAAAACACTCAATCAACTTCAGGTCATCTTTGATTTTGGTTCAGGTCTTAAAGCCTATACCATGGATGATGGTTGGAGAGAAGATTCCAGTAACGAAAGTTATCAGGTTCGAATCGGTGCAGACTGCTCCGTGGGTGTCGACTCCAGTGCAAACATTTATGTGATGTATCAGGATATGACAAACAACAAGCTGATGGCTTATAGTGGAAACTTTGCTACAGGTAATCCGCCAAGTATGGCTGTCGAACCGTTCGAAATTCGCGGTATGGATGATGCTTTGGACGGAAACGGTAATGCTTTAGAGCATGGTTTGGCATACGGCTTTTATCCCAAACTTATCATGATGGACGGTGACATTCCATTGGTCAGTTCCTTCGCATACGATATGAACTCCAAGGAAAAACTGATCCACCTGATTCTGGATAGCGTTCTTGCTAAAAAGTAAGAATTTGTTCTGCTGGTTTACAGGCGGATCCATCAGGATCCGCCTGTTCATTTTAAGCTGATGAAAAAAACATAATTTTTGAGGCTTTTCAACAAAAGCTGATCCAGAGTAAGGCTTGAGGGAATAATTTAGATCTTTTGCAGGTTTGATATACTACAACCATTAACGAAGAGTATATACATGCAACACCATGAAGATATTGAAGATAAAGTTGAAGAAACAGAAATAAACGATGACTTGAAGGCCGTGGAAACCATTGCCAAAGCCTATAAGCTGATAAAAGAAGAGGTTGCCAAGGTTATCGTTGGTCAGGATGCGGTGATTGATCAATTGCTGATCTCGCTCTTTTCCCGTGGTCACGGCTTGTTTGTTGGTGTACCCGGTCTGGCAAAAACTCTGTTAATCAGTACTTTAGCCAAGGTTCTGGATCTTAATTTCAACCGGATTCAGTTTACCCCGGATCTGATGCCTTCGGATATTACCGGTACAGATGTACTGGAAGAGGATCGTTCCACCGGCAAGCGCGAGTTCCGCTTTATCAAAGGGCCGATATTCTGCAACATTTTGCTGGCCGACGAAATCAATCGTACCCCGCCCAAAACGCAGGCTGCTCTTTTACAGTCTATGCAGGAACGGCAGGTTACAGCAGCAGGACAAACCTTTGCACTGGATTTACCTTTTCTGGTTTTCGCCACTCAGAACCCCATTGAGCAGGAAGGAACCTACCCTCTGCCGGAGGCACAACTGGATCGCTTCATGTTCATGATCGAGGTTTCCTATCCATCGGCTGAAGAAGAAAAGGAAATTGTCAAGCATACAACCGGAACCTACAGCCCGAAGCTCAGGAAAATACTGGGGCCAAAAGCTATTCGCCAATTGCAGGCTCTGGTTTTAAGAGTTCCTGTAGCGGACAATGTAATTGACTATGCGGTGCAAATGGTCAGAGCTACCAGACCAGCAGAAGATGCGGCGCCGGACTTTGTTAAAAAGTGGGTGCAATGGGGAGCAGGCCCAAGAGCTTCGCAGTATCTGATACTTGGTGCAAAGGCTAGAGCTGTTTTACATGGTCGCTTCAATGCAACCAGAGAAGATATCCGCGCTTTGGCGGTTCCGGTTTTGCAACACAGAGTGATCAAGAATTTCCATGCGGAGGCGGAAGGCAAACAAACTGCCGATATCATCCAGAGAATTATCGAAACTTTGCCTGAAGAGCCCAGCTAATGAGTAATTCCGTTCTTAATCCGGAACTTATATCAAGGATCGGCAATTTAAAAATCAAGGCCAACACCGTGGTGGATGGCGTACTGACTGGTTTGCATAAAAGCCCGCATCACGGTTCGTCGATAGAATTTGCGGAACACAAGGAATATTCTCCCGGTGACGACGTTCGTCATATTGATTGGAAAGCCTTTGCAAGATTTGACCGCTATTATGTAAAAAAATTCGAGGACGAAACCAACCTCAAGTGTTTTATTCTGCTGGATGTCTCGAATTCGATGGCCTACGGTGAAGAATCGCAAAACAAATTTGAGTACGGAAAAGTCATTGCAGCGGCTTTCGCATACCTGCTTTTAAGACAGCAGGACTCTCCCGGTTTGACAGCTTTCAGGGACAAAATGGAATTCTACATTCCCCCACGGGGCACTTCCAGCCATTATCAGGAATTGCTCGAGTCTCTTGTCAGTCAAACACCATCGGGAAAAACCAATATTGTCAGGGCTTGCGAGCAGGTTGCCGAAATTCTAAGTGGCAGAAATATGGTGGTGATAATCTCCGACTTTTTTGATCCACAGGAAAAACTGTTTTCCCTGCTTTCAAGACTCAGAGCCAGAAAAAACGAGATGGTACTGTTTCATGTACTTCACCGGGATGAGCTGGAATTACCCTTCGATTCTCTGGTGCAGTTTGATGATATGGAAAACAGCGATTCCATATTGGCCGACCCGGATCAGATCAGAGACGAATACAAAAAGGTTTTCGGCGAATTTCTCAAAAAGATGAGTCAGGGTGCATTGGAGCATGGCATAGAGTATCAGCTTGCTTTAACAGACGAGCCTCATGAAAAAGCCTTTATCTCCTACCTTACAGGAAAGGGGAAAAAGTGAATATCGGTTTTGTTTCTCCTTTAATGTTGTGGGGTATGCTGGCTGCCAGTTTGCCGATTATCATTCATCTGATAAACCGCAGACGTGCCCGGAAAATCGAGTTTTCTGCCACCTACTTTGTCAGGCTTTCCAATAAACGACTGGCCAGAAGCCTTAAGCTGAAGCAGTTTTTATTGCTGCTCTTTAGAACTCTTTTGCTCTTGCTTTTGCCTTTATTGTTTGCAAGACCCTACACAATCCCGCCTGCAACAGAGAATGCCGTAATAAAAAATAATACACCTACTTCGATAGTAATGGTTGTCGATCAGAGTATGTCCATGCGGGCGAATCACAATGGCAGTAAACTGTTTGATCTGGCCCTTGAAAAAGCACGTTCTCTTGTTACCTCATTTAACTCCGGTGATAGTATTGGCCTGATTATGTCGCCTGTTCAAGGCGAGTCGGATGTTGTCGAGTTGACATTCGAGCATCATACTATTCTGGAAATGCTGGATAAAAAAGAGCCTACGCATTCTTCGACGGATTTCTCCAAAGCTTTGGAAAAAGCCCGCTTGATGCTGGAAGGGTCGGTGTTTAAGCAACGACAGATTGTTCTGATTGGTGACCTTACCGAAAACGGTTACGATATTCCCTTTGCCGTAGAGGTGGAGGGAGAAGCTGTGCCGATGGCGGTTTTCGATGTGAGGGATGCGGAAAGTATTGCTAATTATGCGATCTCATCGATAACTATGGAGCGTTCCTTTTTTACCGGATCGCGTGACTGGAGCGTTTCGGTTGCGGTAGCAAACTTCAGCCAGCAGCCTGTTTCTGCTTTGCCTTTGTCAATTCTTCTGAATGGCGAAAATGTAGCCAATGGTTTTGTGGACATTCCACCCGGTGAGACGGTTGGTAAAAAGTTTATCGTCAAAGTGGAAGATATGGGGCAGGTTAGACTGGAAGCCAGAATCCCCGATGATAATCTGTTGGAGGACAATCGGCGTTTTGCCCAGTTGAATGTGGCGCGCAACCTTAATGTCTTGCTGGTCAACGGTCAGCCATCCACCACCAGACATCTGGACGAGGTGTTCTACCTCAAGGAAGCTCTCAATCCTGGCGGGATGGACAGATCCCGTATCTATACTAGAGTGATAACACCGGACTGGTTCATGAACGAAAAACCCGACGATTTCGATTTGATTTTCTTGTGTCAGGTTCCAAAAATATCAACTGAAATGGGTGTTGAACTGGAGCGTTTTGTTTCCGAGGGTAACGGTCTTTTCATAACTGTTGGCCCCAATGTGGATATTGACAATTATAACGAAACCATTGGTGATCTTTTACCCGGACGGTTGCGGGGTGAGCGTTTAGCCGGAACCGGCACTGAAACAAAACAGAATACCAGAGTGGTTTACCTCTCGCATCTGGATTATCAGCAGCCTGCTTTCAGTGTCTTTGATGATGAGACTGCTAAAAGTCTGTACCTTGCTCCGGTGAAAAAATATCTGACCTTTGATCCGGATGCCAGTCGCAAAAAGCATATTCTGGCACGGTTTTCCGATACCTCACCGGCACTGGTTCAGGTGGATTACGGCAAAGGAAAGAGTATCCTCTTTACCAGCAGCATTAGCCGTATCTGGAACGACATACCGATTCAGCCGGGATTTTTGCCCTTGATGCAGGAGCTTGCCCACGCCCTGGCAGGAAATGTAGTCAGCGATGAAAAACGGTTCTTCATGGTAGGTGAAAGCTATCTGGTTCCAGAAGAACTGAAAATAAAAAGCCTTATTTCTCCCACTGGTAAAAAAATAAAACTTATCAGTGCAGAAAACAATATGCTTATCTCGGAGCCTTTGAAAGAAAGCGGCTTTTATAATTTTACTGGTGGAAGCAATGCCGATTTTATAGTGGCTAACGTTACAGTCAATGAATCAAATCTTAAACCGATCTCACAGGCAGACAAACAGAATGTCTTCGGTGCTTCCGGCAAAATGGTGGCGACAACAAATCCGGCTTTGTCCGGTGGCAGGGTGGAATGCTCCTGGCATCTGATCTGGTTTTTGATGCTGCTGTTTGTTGGGGAAGTTCTGGTTTTACGCTGGATGCGCTGAATGCAAAGAAAGTCTTAAGTTGAAGGCTCTAAATTCACTTTGTCTCGTTTATCAGGGTGGAGATTTTGTCTGCAATAATGGAGAGGTCGCTGATAGGCTTGTAAACCACATACTCTTCTTTTAAACCCAGTTCGGCCAAATCCTTGGTTATCTGAAATTCCAGTGAACCGGTGAAAACAAAGAATTTGGCATTCGGCTGGATTTCCTTGATGCGTTGTATGGTTCTAGTGCCGTCAATCCCTGAAAGTCTGATATCTACAATAAATACATCGTAAGGTTTTTTCCTGATTATCTCCAAAGCCTCTTCGCCACGTTCGGCTACGCCTACCTCATAGTTTTCGTAGCGAAAATACTCTGCCAGAGAATCTCTGATATAAATCTCGTCCTCGATAATCATTATTGAATGTTGGCCCATCGACTTTGTTTCCTATGGTTTGGGAACTGGAAACTCAAACCTGACAAGGTTTCCACCTTCGTTGCTTTTGAGGGTAACTTTTCCATTGTTTTGTTCTTCGATCAGATAACGACTGATTGGCAAAGAGAGGCGACTATTTTCCGGTTCCATTTCATAATAATCCATCGCGAATGCCTCGTGATCTTGGGTGGTAAAAGGCAAACCGTTGTCCTGTACTTCCAGCGCCACGATATCGTTTTCGGCTGGTTTGAAAGTGATCTTCATTTGTGTTTCAATATCAGGTTGTTGTGTTCTTCTTTCAAATTCTTTGATGGCTAGTTGTTTCAGTACGAGGAAAATTGCATGCGCCAAAGTCTGATCGTCTGCGTTGATCTCTATTGTCGGGGCATTCTCGTCAATCTCTATTTTTGTATAACGGAAATTAAACTCTTTTCGCATCTGGTTATCGGTCTTGGTCAGAAACAACACGGTCTCCATCAGTTCATTTAAAATGAGTCTGCTGGTTCTGACATCTTTGATTCTGCAAAATCCCAGCAGTTGCCGTATCATGCGGGAGCTTCGTTCTCCACAGTCGCGAATGATTTCGATAAAGTTGCTGATGCGCCGATCTTCCATGTAGCTTTTAATCAGGCTAACGTTTTCCTCGGAGATACCATGTTGACTTAACCGTTGCATGGTACGCTCATCATCAAAGTCAACAATTCTGGCCAAGACCTGCACCGACTGCATAATGCCACCAAGCGGGTTGTTGATCTCATGTGCCGCACCTGCTGAAACAGATTTCATGGTGCGCATTTTTTCCATGTCGAGCAGAGCCTGACGGTAGTCCTTCGGTGGAACTTTTTTGGTTTCAATCGCGTCCAGTTCTTTGATCAGTATCATACAATAATCTGCCGAACTGTCCGGTTTGCTGATGGTAAAAGAAAGTGTACCTCTGTTGGTTGTTTCAGATTCTATGGTATGGGGAAGCTTTACTTCCGTACTGTGAATATTGTTTAAAATACCAAGCAAGGGAATAAAAAAAGATACCTCCTGAATTCGTTGGCCTGCGATTTCTCCCAGCAGATCAGAGCAGTTGGAATTCAGAAATGAAACTTTTTGTGTACTATCAATAAGAAGTGCCGGCTGTTCAATTTGTCCAAGCACTTCACTAATATAAGATAAAGATGTCTCTGGCATGTTTTTAATACCACCTATTAAAATATTCTAATACAAATACAATACAAAAAATCCGGTCTTTTATCAATGTTTGATTTTAAAACAAAGCCATTTATCAGTGCTTTTTGATAATTACAACTGTAAATCCGCCAAAAACATTTAATGGGGAACCTGATAAAGCTTTCTCCAAAGTCGCCACAACTTTGTTGACTATAGGTATCCTGTGTATTGCCGCGACCGGTGTAACAATACGGACACCTTTGCTGTCAACCATTTCCAGGTCGGCAGAAAGCATATTGATGATATCTCGTTTGCTGTCGTAGCGTGTCAGAATCTGCCCATCGTTGGCACTGTCGGTGATTTTACTGGCAGGTTTGATGAACTTGATCAATCCCCTGATACTAAGCGGGTTGTAGAATTCCAGTACCAGATGACCGCCCGGTTTGCAGACTCTGGACATTTCCTGAATGGCTTTTTCAATCTCTGGCACATGTGCCAAAACCTTGAAGGAATAAACCGTATCGAAACTTTCATCCTCGAAAGGAATGTTGCAAAGATCCGCTTCCTGACAGCTCAAACCTCTGTTTCTGGCATGGGCCAGCATACCCGGTGAAAGGTCGACTCCCACAGCTTCTTTGGCAATTTTTGCCACGCGCTGCAAGATCAATCCTGTACCGCAGCCAGCTTCCAGTACTTTTTTCCCTTTTACATATGGTGTTACAATCTCCACTTCAAGGTCATCAATCATCTGATGGTATCCGTGGTGCCTATGTTTTTCATAGACGTTGCTGAAATCATCGTAGTAGTCTTTTGTATCTCTGGAGGCAACCATATCAGTCGAATTCCTTGTATAATTTGGTGTATTGTTCTGCCATTGTCTGAGGGCTGAAACGCTCTTTTACAAGCTTCAAACCGCTTGTAGCCATGGCTGTTCTTTTTGCTTTGTCTTCAGCCATGCTTTTCATGGCCTCAGCCAGTTGTGCGGGATTATCTGCCTCAATATACATTGCCGCCTCTACATCCTCGCAGATTTCTTCAAGAGAAGGCAGTTTAGATAAAATGGCCGGGGTTTTAAGGGCCATGCCTTCAAGGATAACCAGCGGAATATCCATCTTGCCGAAGAGAGAATCCGGGTGTAACAGTTGAAAATCCACCGCAGATAAAAGATCTAAAAAATCTTCAGATGGCGGAACAAAAAACACTCTGTCTGAAGCATCCAGTTTGGCCACCTGTTTTTTTATCTGTTTCAGCTTCTGATGACTTGCAGGGGTTTTAGTGCGGTTGCAAAAGACCACAGCAGGGTTTTCGTTCTTCAAGGCTTCAGGCAGGGCATCCACCAGAGTTTTGGCAGCAGAGGAAAACTCCAGATCTCCGGCAAACAGTGCCAGTGTTTTATCTACTGGCAGCGAAAATTGTTTTCGTATCTCACTTATCTTGTCTGCATCGGGAATTTCTTTTTCTTCAACAGAAGGATAAATACAGCGCACGTTTGAAATACCTGCCTCTTTAAACTTATTCAGGCAATCTTTGCTTACGGTAACTATTTCGTTGGCAAACATCAGTTTCTCAATGTTTTCAAAACTTGCAGGTTGCGAACAAATTGTCTGCACGCTTTTCTGATAGCCTTTCATGTTCATGGCCAGTTTGCACATCTTCGATGTTTTGGGGTTTGGTGCAAAAAAGAAGTGATATAGGCTAAGTTCGTCTGGTTGTAAAAGCCTGAAAAAGAGCTTTATTTTATCGTATAAAGTTATGCCATAGCCGTCTTGCGGGCTGTATATACCGGCGGGCTTGGCATTTTTTGCCGTAAAGGTTTCCGGTGGTGCGGTCATTACGTGAAACCTGGTGTCGGGGCAATTAAGCACAATATCCCGGGCAAGGTTCTTTGCTGCATCGTCCCATGGCGGATGCATGGGCTTGCTAACCATTAATATTTTTGGCATTTTTTACCTCAAAAACATCAAGTACTTGTGTTGATATCTTACTCCAGTCCATCTTGCGGACTTTCTCAAACGCCTTGTTTGCCAATCTGGTTCTGATTTGTTTGGAATCAAGCAGACATTTGATGTTTGATTTTAATTCCTTGTCGTCCAAATAGTCAAGCATACTATCACTTTGGTGCACGAGTAGTTCACTTACGCCACCTGTTGCGGTGGCGACGATGGGGCATTTGGCTGCCATCGCCTCGATCAGTACCCGTGGCGTTCCCTCCACCCGACCAATTTCAGGGCGCGAAGGAAAAACCAGCATATCTGCCAGATGATATACATCGACTAGTTTATCAGATGACAGCATACCTAAAAAACGCACATCTATGTTATGTTTTTTAAATGTTTTTTCAAGCGAATCACGCTGAGGGCCATCTCCGGCGATCCATAATTGAAGATCAAGATCTTCAAGGGCTTTGGCAAGTCGATCAAAACCCTTTATCGGAACCAGTCGCCCAACAGCTAAAACAACAGGTTTAGAGTTGTTTTTATTGTCTTCGGGGCTTACATTCTTGCTGAATTTCCTTATATCTATGCCCATGGGAAGATGTCTGATACGTGTTTGCATCAAGCTTTGTTTCCGGTTGTTAAAGAGATCAAGTATTTGATTTTGCTGGTATTTTGCGACCACTATTACATCGTCGGCTTTTCTGATGATGTAGCGGGCAAGTTTTTTCCCCAAAGGGAATTTTCTAAGCAGGTGCCAGTCTCCGCCATGTACAACTATTTGTAATTTCTGGTTTTTCCGTTTGATTAATGCCCCGATAAGTCCAGCCGGTACCATCCAGTGCGAAATTATATTGTCGGCATTTCTGGCCTGTGAAGATGCAGCTTTAAACATTTGCCAAAATGCTAGCGGTGATTCAATCAGACGATTGAATTTACGAAGGTTTTCAGGGCCACCGGAGCCATAAAACGGCCCCCTTTTTTTGTTGTATCTGCTGGCAAATCTCAAAACCGGGATATCAAAAGGCCGGTATTTCGGGTCAACTTTTAAATCGGCTGGGGCTAGTACAGTTACTTCTCCAAGGCTTTTGAAAAGTCGTGCATATTCGGCCACGAAAGTTCCGGCATAATCTCCCTTAAAACGTGGGTAAGAGCTTGTTAATAGCAGGGTTTTGCCGGTTTTCAATCACAGCTCTCCGTGGTTTAGCGTAGAATATCTCTGATGGTTTCGATATCCTGTCCCATTTGTGCTTTCAGATCATCCAGCGAGTCGAATTTTTTCTCGCCTCTTAAGTGCTGGATGAATTTCAGTGAGACCTGCTCGCCGTAGATGTCTTCCTCAAAATCCATGATAAAGGCTTCAATTGAGACCGCATCATTGCCAAAGGTTGGGTTATAACCAATATTTACCGCTGCCCGGTGGCTGGCCGAACCACGTTTGAGCCAGGCTGCGTAGACTCCGTTTTCAGGTACAAGATTACCGCTGTATTGCACATTTGCCGTTGGAAAGCCCAATAAGCTGTTGCCCCTGCCAAAACCTTTTACAACCGTACCGGATATCTTGTAGGGATAGCCCAGCATGTCGTTGGTTTCTCTTATCTTTCCGGCACTTACAGCTTTGCGGATGCGAGAGGAAGAAATGGGTTTGTTGCCCATAATAACAGCGTCTACAACGGTTGTATCAAAGCCCAGATCCTTGCCGAACTCGCGCATCATATCCGGGTCGCCCTTGCGTTCCTTGCCAAAGGTGGTATTGAAACCGATGATAATGTGTTTCAGATCGAACATGGACATCAGCCAGTCTTTGACGAAACTTTCGGGGGTAACATCGGCCATGTCTCTGGTAAATTCGAGCACCACACAGGCATCTATGCCGGTCTTTTCAAAACGCTCCAGCCGGTCTTCAAGGGGTTGAATCTGTTTGAAACTGCCCGGTTTGAAGAGCTGAACAGGATGAGGATCGAAGGTCAGTGCCACCGAGTTTCCGACTATTTTCCCGGAATGTTCCTTGGTCAGTTGCAAAAGTCGCTGGTGCCCTTTATGAACTCCGTCAAAGTTTCCCATGGTGACAACCGTATTCGGCAGTCTTTTTGGTAATCCTGTTTTCGTGGTGTATATCTTCATCGCTTATCCTCATCGCCTGTTAATGGCGCATTTCAAACCAGCTACTTTGCTTCTGGCTTGTTCGCTGTATCTTTTTGCTGTTGTTTAAGCTTATCTACTGTTTCATCTGCCGGTGCCATTATAAAAGTTGTGGGCTTTTGCTGTGTCTTTATTTTTTCAGGCACGGCGGTTTGTTCGGCCATGTTTTTGTTCATGTAATAATAGCCGAAAACCAGTATCAAGAGCAGAATATATAAAATCACATATTTGTAGCTGATTTTACTTTTGTTTTTCTGGCTTGCCTTGGCAAATTTTTCAAATTTTGGTTTAGTCATTTTCTAAATCCTGACGGACATTTAAAACAAGAGCTATATATCACGGGTAGAATCGAAATCACAAGTATATCCCGATGTTTTGCTGATGCGATTACTGATTCGGAGATTACTTCACAGTGATATTTTTCATTCTGCTGTTAAGCAATCGCTCATCCCGAGTGCCGACCAAAGAGAGGTGTATCGAGGTATTATGCTTTGCTTTCATCAACACTTCGATACAATTTTGCTGTGCAAAATTACTCAGTGTGAGCGTTAGTCAAAAGTCTATCTTTTAGTTGCCACGTTTATAGTTGTCTTATTCAGCCGGTAACTCCAGCATAACCTCACCAACCAAAGGCAGATGATCCGACAACGTTCCAGCCTCGTGCAGTACACCACCATCAACAAATTTCAACTCAGGAGAAATATAAAAATAGTCCAGCCGTCTGCAGGGTGTATCCGAGGGGAAAGTAAATGCTGCCTTTTCATCGGCTCTGTATTTTTCCTCGTCGATCAGCTCGGTAAATCTAAGCTTGCGCATTTCTGCTACACTTTGATCATCCGTCATATCGTTGTCCGGTTCATCGGGGAAGTTGTTTTTAAGACTTGCCTCAGGTGGAACCGCATTGAAATCTCCAGCCATAATAATGGCATTGTGAGATTGAGGAGTTCTAAGCATTCTCATTGCCTGCACATATTTTCTGATCTGCTCGGCATGTTTTTGACGATTTTCAAGGTCAAAGGCTTCGGTGTGGATGTTTAAAAAATCGAGAGTCTTTTGGTTGATATCAACTGTTACATGCTGGATGGTACGTTGCAGATAAAATGCGTTGTACCAGAATGGGTTGCTTTGAGGTTTTTCCTGGGTGATGGCAATATTGTTGCTGATGGGGAAGCGACTTAATACAGCCTGACCGGAAAGCATTTTGCCGAACATTTTTGAGGGTGGCCAGGGATAGGGAATATAACCCTTTTTCCAGGTCACTATCGGGGCCATGTAATGCAGGCCGGTTTTTTCTGCCAGATGTTTTAGCTGGTCGATATTATAACTGCGGTCGCTGTCATAATCCACTTCCTGCAAAAGCACCACATCGGCAGCCTGATCTTTTATAATGCCTGCAATCTGATCCAGCCTTTTGAGAATACTTTCCCGGCTTTGTTTGGTATGGTCATCATCTCTGCCAACACCAAAATGCATGTTGTATGAAAAAACGGTTATCTTTTCTGAAAGCTCGGCCTGCTTTTCTGGAGGGTTACCACTGGTAAACACCGGGGGATAGCTGGTTCCCTTTTCGGGCCAGCCACCAATCAGCCAGAGAATACCCGCAGCAAACACTGCCGGGATTCCCAGAGTGGCCGCTGCTACAACTTTGTGTTTCGTTTTCATAATATTTCTAGTCCGCAATATAGGTGGCGCAGGAGGTGGGTGTTTCCCAGACTTCTATTTGTGACACTCTGGCATTTTCCGTGTTCAAGAGTTCCGAGATGTTATCGAAAACATATTTGGCAATATTTTCGGCAGAAGGGTCTATTTTGGTAAACGGGGGAAGCTCGTTCAGATCGCTGTGATCCAGTACGTCCAGCACTTTTTTCATGCAGGCTTTAACTTCATGAAAATCCACCAGCATTCCGCCTTCATTAAGTTTCTCGCCCTCTACGGTAACTTTTACTCGCCAGTTGTGACCGTGCATCCGTTCACATTTTCCGTTGTAGTTTCGTAAATGATGCGAGGCTGAAATATATGCTTCTTTGGTTACTCTATACATTTGAGAACTCCTTGAATACTGTTTAAATCCGTCAGGAAGATTAACAGAAAAATGTTGTCAGTACAATAAAAGGGGCTAGATTTACCATCTTTTCATTAGCCACCGGCAATGGAAAGTTTCTGCTCCGCTCTTTTATAGACAAGATAGTTTATGATGCCAAGTACGACTGCCCACATTAAAGCTGAAAGCAGAAAACCGGGGATCTCATTCAGCTTTGCATGGCCCACAAAAACCTGTGCCGGGGTATAGAAAATGTGTCTGAAGGGCATAGCCATCAACAGCTTGGAAATCTGTTCCGGGAAAAAATGCAGCGGTAATAAAAGGCCACTCAAAATTTGCAGAACCAGATCCACTGTCCAGATAATACTGATGTTATAGCCAATAAAAAAGGCCATCAGTCCCATCAAAAACTGCATCTCGAAGGCAATGACGTAGCCTATACCAACCAGCGCAAAGAAATAGAGCCAGCGCACAGGATCGCTTGACAGAATCAGGATGTCACCCAGCAGGAAGATCACAATTAAAGGCAGTGAAATAAATACAAAGCGATTAAGGCTTTTTCCCATGGCTTTAAAAAGAGTCAGCCACATGAAATCCACCGGTCGCATCAATTCGAAAACAATATCACCAGAGCGCACCTGTCGCCCCAACCTGCGGTCTGTACCGGAGCGGAAAAAAGAGCGCAAAAGCCAGGCGCAGGCAAGGTAGGTTAAAAGTTCACGAATGTTGTAGCCGTCAATAACAGTGGTGCCATCGTCATATAAAGCTGCCAGAAGATAATATCTGGCAAAAAGTGTGATGGGAATTGATAAGGCCAGCATGATGATCGTCACACGAAAGGCCAGTAACTCAACAAAGCCCATTTTCAGAATGTGGAGGTAAACACTTATCCGGTTCATGTGTAAAAACCTTCGTAAATTTCTCTGACTATGGTTTCTATTTCCACCTCTGAAGTTGCCACGTCGCGAACCGGGAAATCTTCGGTGATCTTTCCTATCAGGCCGTGGGCGGTGTAGCTCTTCTGGTCAAAGATCAACTCAATGCGTTTGGCAAAGGGTTTGTTGATGCGAACATTGGGGTCGTTGATAAAAGTCTGCATTTCAGAGCTTGTGACATCGCGTTCGAAATCTACCGAGAGGCTTCTGGAGCGACCATAGGTCTGCTTGAATCTGTCCAGCGTTCCATCAAAGAGCAACATTCCCTTGTCAATCAACAAAAGCCTGTCGCAAAGCTCTTCAATGTCCGAGGTGTCATGGGTGGTCAGAATTATTGTCGTACCCTGCTGTTCACGCATCAATCGAATAAAGTCACGCATGCGGGCTTTTACCGCCACGTCCATGCCGATGGTCGGTTCGTCCAGAAAGACAATCGGTGGGTTATGCAAAAGCGAAGCCGCAAGATCACAGCGCATTCTCTGTCCTAAGGATAATCTTCTAACCTGCCTGTTGAGTATTGGCTCCAGATCTAAAACTTCGTTGAACTGGGCCAGCCTGCTTTCAAAGTCAGCATTGGAAACGCGGTATATTTTCGCCAGCAGTCTAAAGGCTTCAATTACCGCCAGATCCCACCAGAGCTGGGTGCGCTGGCCAAAAACTACGCCAATCTGCATCGCATGCTTGCGTCTGTTTTTAAAAGGCGCAAGCCCGAACACGTCAATCTTGCCACTGCTCGGTTTCAAAATTCCGGTAAGCATCTTTATCGTGGTGGATTTACCTGCACCATTAGGGCCGATCAGACCAACGATTTCCCCTTCTTTGATTTCGAAGTTGATATCATTAACCGCGGTGATGTTCTGCTTTTGTTTGGCTACCAAGTCGATAAGACTGCCCAGCACGCCTTCTCTGCGAATGCTGGAATGATAGACCTTGCTCAGGTTTTCAACCTTTATTCCAGACATTTATGGTGTCACCTCATCTTTGAGAATTTCCGGCTCTTCAGTCTCTGAAGCTTCAGTGGCAGACTCTGGTACATCTGCTGTATTATCTTTAAATCTGTAAACACTGCCTTGAACTTCTTCGTTCCAGGGTAGAGTTTCTGCTTTGGGGTTTCTTGTTTCGCTGATGGAAGGGAAGGCGATTTCAATATTATCCTCGCCTTTACACATTTCATATTCGGTCATCCAGTTGCATCTCATCGAAAGCTTCAGAAGTCTTTGAAACTGATCCCACCCAAGCTCGATATCCTCGCAGTAATGTTCTTCGCTAAAGGCTTGGCCGGTGTATTGCCAGCCGTCAGGGCCATCTTCGATACTGCCCTGATGATAATAACCTCCGGCTCCCTTGTAGCTTTTCCATTCGATCTTCAGAAAATCACCGGGCC
>Ga0070729_10003449_pt1 | contig 18373 bp, 16 predicted proteins | sample tdDd472_FD_66725 | JGI IMG/M metagenome (GOLD analysis project Ga0070729, IMG submission 66725) | Marine sediment microbial communities from the Atlantic coast under amendment with organic carbon and nitrate - tdDd47.2 | ecosystem: Environmental > Aquatic > Marine > Coastal > Sediment | place... | reverse complement strand
GACATCTCACGCATGCAGCGATCGCCGTCGCCGACGCGCACGAACGCAGTGAGTCCCGCCTCGGGCTCGATAAACGGCACGCCACTGCGGCGCAGGGTGGCGAGGTTGCGCGCGATGGGTTTTATGGCGTTGCGGCGGAACTCCGGGAGCTTGTCCCAGACGCGGCGCAACGCGAGGAGCGAAGGCGTGGAGCACTGCACGCTCACCAGGTCGTTCACCCGACGAACGCGGTCGAGCAACTCCGGAGCACCCAGAACCCAGCCGAGCCGCAGTGCTCCGAGGCCGTAGCATTTCGTCACTCCCGCGGTGGTCAGGAATCGAGGGTGCCGACTTGCGGCGACAGCGGGGGGCTTGCTCTGCAGATCGCGGTAGATCTCGTCCACGATGACGATTCCGCCGCGGTCGGCGAAGCGCTCGAGTTTGCGCCAATCCGTGTCGTCCAGCAGCCGTCCGGTGGGATTGTGGGGCGTCGTGGCCACCATCACAGTTGCCTTTTTCGGTATCGATCCAAGTCGCCCGTCCGGGCTGCGGCGCACGTCGATGACCTGTCCCCCGAGGCCCCCCGGAATCTCCGCGAGCGGGGTGTAGCGCGGCAGCTCCACGGCCACCACATCGCCATGGCCCACAAAGGCTGCCAGCGTCACAAAGTTGGCCAGACTGGTCCCCCCGGCCAAGTAAACGTGGTTCTCAGGAACGCCGTACTTGTGCGCCAGCTTGGCCTGCAGGACGGGGTCGCCGGTGACGTATTCGCGGTAGCTCGGACCGGCCGGATGGCCCGCCCCGGAGAACCCGAGTTCGTACTCCGCCGGCTCGTTCGTGTGCGCCTTCGCCCACTCCATGTGGGGGAATTTTGCCTTTTGCATACTATATCCTTGAATTCGGTCCCTGGCAGATGGATGCTAGAGCAGTCCGAAAGGGGCGCCCACGCAACGGCGCTGGGAGTCGCGGGTCCCGGAGTGGGGACCGGCCATAAAGGAGTCTTGTGATGAATCGTTTCACCATTCTCATCTGCGTACTGTTCGCGGGCGGAATCGTCTTCGCGGGTGATCCGCCGACGAACACGGGTGCCGCAAAATCGACGGCGGGATCGTATGCCGCCGAGGTGACGGCCTCCCAGCTGCATTTGCGAGCGGGTCCGACTTCCTCGTACCAGAGCGTCGCGCTTGTGGAGCGCGGTCGGAAGCTGCTGGTCCGGCGCGCTGCGGCCAACGGATGGTTGGTTGTGGAAGTTCCGGGCGGATTCGGTGCCTGGGTCGCCTCGTCCTTCATTCAGCAGGATGCGGAAGGCGTGGGAACAGTCACGGCCAACCGCCTGTTGGTGCGTCCGCGTCCGAGCACGAGCTACCACCAGCTCAGCGGAACGCTCCGCAAGGGCGAGACCGTGAAGATCCTCGGCGAGAAGCAGGTCGGTGACATCAAGTGGTTGCGCGTTCGGGTGCCGCAGCGCATCCCGCTCTACTGCATGGGCACCTTCGTGAAGAACATCGGCCCCGCCTCTTTGGCTGTGGCGCCGACCGCGGGTGAGAAGGCGGATGCCAAGACGGCGGTCCGCGCCGCGAACGGCGATGCCGACGCTCGCTTCATCCTGATCGAAAAGAAGGTGCGCTCGCAGCTGGGCGCCGCCAAGTCCGCGAAAGATCTGCAGCCGATTCGCCGCACCCTGTCGCAGGTCGACGGCGCGAAGCTCAGCATCCACAACCAGCGTCGTCACATCGCGCTTGAGCGGCAGCTGCTCACCAAGCGTGACGAGCTTGTGATCTCCGATGTCGAACTGGCCCAGAAGGGCATGCTCGCCGATCTCGAAAAGGAGATCGCGGAGATCGAGGAGCGCTACCGCGCGCGGATCGCCGAGCTCGAGGATGAGCGTCGCGCCAAGCGCGGCGAGGGTCGTCGCTTCACGGCGACCGGCGTGATCGAGCACAAGCCCGACCTTCTCGGACGGACGCCCGGTTTCCGCATGACCGAGGGCGGCAAGCTGCGTTACTTCCTGATCGCTCCCGCCTACGACCTGCACCAGTTCCGCGGCAAGCGCGTCGGCGTAACGGGCATCATGGACCGCGAAAGCGGAACCGGCTACTACACCGTCATGGTGAAGCGCATCGAGATTCTCTCGGAGAAGTAGTCAAGCCGAATGGGAGCTGCGACGCGCGAACGTGTCGCGGCTCCCGTCCGGTTTCACGGGGTTTCCCCGTTGCAGAAATCCAGGCTCTTGGGTTCCCGGCTAGCACGCCGCATCGTGCTGCCGCTGCTCCTCTTGATTGCCACGCTCTTCGGGCTGTTGGCGTTCGCGGGCGCGCGTCAAGCAGAGACGCGTGTGGATCGCGAGCTCGAGCAGGAAGCGGATCGCGCCGCGCTCACGATCGATGAACTGCGCGTACCGCGTGCGCAACGTCTCCCGATTCTCGAGGCTATGGCGCGTCTTCTCGGCGTGGAACTGGCGCTCGGGGACCAGACAACGCTCAAGGGCTCCCAAGACGAGTATCGGCGACTCGTGCGCCCGGTGCGGCGTGGGACGGAGGAACTCGAGATCTTCGTTCCGCTCGCGCGCATCGAAACGCGACGCCGCGATTTCCTCGGGCCCGTGCTGACGGCGGCCGCGCTCGGGTTGGCGTTCGCCGCGCTGTTCGGCTACGCCATCGCACGCACGATCGTCCGGCCGGTGCAGCGCCTGGCCGAAGCGGTCGAGGCCTACGGGAAGGGTGAGAACGAGTTCGATCCTGGTCCGCGCGCTCCGGGCGAACTGGGGATGCTGCAGGATTCGTTCGTCGACATGACGCGAACGGTACGCGAGAGCGAGCGGTTCGCCGCGTTGGGTCGGCTCTCGGGCGGCATCGCCCATGAACTCCGCAATCCGTTGACGGCGATCCGCATGGCCGTGGAAACGGGCGGCGACGAGGCGGAACGCATCGCGCTGGCGGAAATCGATCGGCTCGATCGCACGCTCCGCGAACTGCTCGATTTCGTTCGTCCGCGCGAGCTCGTGCGCGTCACGATCCCCGTGGATGACTTGCTGGGGGAAGTGGCTGAGCTCCTGCGCCCGCAATGTGAACATCTGCAGGTTCGACTGGATGTCGATCCAGCGGGCCCGGGCGCGACGCTGGAGGGCGATCGAGACAAGCTTCGCCAAGTGCTGTTGAACCTTGTGTTGAACGCCGCACAGGCGCAGCCCCACGGCGGTGCGGTGCGCCTACAGGGCGGCCCCAACCTGCTGGTGGTCAGCGACGACGGTCCGGGTATTCCGGACGAAGTCCGCGACACGCTTTTCGATCCCTTTGTGACGACGCGCAGTGCCGGGATTGGACTGGGGCTGGCCGTAGTCAAGCAAATCGCGACCGAACACGATGCCGAACTCGAATTGGACACGGGATCGCAAGGCACCACGTTTCGGCTGCGCTTCTGCGAGGGCGGGGCAGAATAGGCCGCGATGGCGAAGGTCCTGATTATCGACGATGAGCCGGGCGTCTGCTGGGCCCTGCAGAAGACGCTGGAGGAAGCGGGCCACACGGTCACCGTCGCCGGGACCGCGGAGCAGGGACTTCCGAAAGCGGGAGACGCCGAGCTCATCTTCCTCGACATCGGATTGCCGGGCATGGACGGCCTGAAAGCGCTGGAGCGACTCGACGGCGTGCCGGTCGTCATCATCACCGCGCACGGAACGCTGGAGAACGCCGTGGAGGCACTCCAGAAAGGCGCTTTCGATTACCTCGTAAAGCCGCTCCGCTCCGAGGAGATTCCGGCGCTCGTGCAACGCGCCGTACGCCGTGCCGAGTTGGAACGCGAAGTCACGCGACTGCGTGCGCAGCTGGATGCGCGCGGTCCGGCAGCGCCTCTCAAGGGGACGACGCGGGGTATGCAGGACGTGTTCAAGCAGGTCGCGACCGTCGCGCTCTCCGACGCCGGCGTGCTTGTGCGGGGCGAGTCCGGAACCGGCAAGGAGCTCGTTGCGCGCACCATTCACGACGCGTCGTCCCGCAGGGACGGACCGTTCGAACCGATCGATTGCGGCGCGCTTCCTGAGCCGCTCGTGGAAAGCGAGTTGTTCGGGTACGAGAAGGGCGCGTTCACCGGCGCGAACGCACGGAAGCCGGGCCGCATCGAGCGCGCCCACGGAGGGACTCTGTTCCTCGATGAAGTCGGTGAACTCCCGCCCGCGTCGCAGTCCAAGTTGCTGCGCTTCCTTGCGGAACGGGAGATCGTTCGCGTGGGCGGCGGCGATCGGATTCCGGTCGACGTTCGCGTGATCGCCGCTTCGAACCGGGACCTGCGGGAAGAAGTGGAGGCGGGCCGCTTCCGGCAGGACCTCTACTATCGCCTGGCGGTCACGGAGATCCGGATTCCGCCGCTGCGCGCGCGGGGAGAGGACATCCCGCTGCTCGTCGCGCACTTCCTTCAAACAGAACTGGACTACGCCGGCGAAGTCACGGCCTCAGCCATGAAGGTGCTGGAGCATTACGACTGGCCGGGCAACGTCCGCGAACTGCGCAACGCGATCGAAGCGGCCACCGTGACCGCACGCGGCGGCGCGATCTTGTCGGAGCATTTGCCGATCGCCGTCCGCAAGGTCGCGGAAGCGGCCCCGGACGATGTCGCTCGCGTCGTGGCCCGCATCGCCGAGAAGGCGGATGAGGGAGCGAAGTTCGAAGCGGTTCAATCCGCGTTCGAGCAGGCGCTGCTGCAGAGGACGCTGTCGCAGACGGGCGGCAATCAGCTCCAGGCAGCCAAGCTGCTCGGCATCCACCGCACAACGTTGCGGAAGCTGATGGATCGCTACGGTCTGTAGTGGCTACTGGGCTCGAGCGCCTACTCCTCGTCGTCTTCGATGAAGTAGTTGAAGTCTTCCGACTCCACGTCGGCGTGTAGCAGTTCGTACGCGTGGGCGGGCGTATCGACGTGATAGAGCTGTTGCTGGATGATGCGGTCGCGTCCGATCGCGCGGGCGAACGTGGACAGCACCTCCAGGTGCCGGTCGCGCTCCGACTCGGGCGTCAAGAGCAGGATCATGCAGTGGACGCGCTGACCGTCGGGCGTCTTGATGCGGAGCCCATCGCTGGAGATGCCCATGGCACCCACGATGGAATCCGAGACGTCGATGCGCGCGTGCGGGATCGCCAGTCCCGAGCCCAGGCAGGTCGAGCCCAGCTCCTCACGGGAGCGGACCGCGGCCAGCACTTCGTCGCGGCTCGCGGTGATGCTGTTCGTGCGGATCAGCAGCTCGACCAGCTGCTCGATCGCCTCGTCCTTCGTCGTCGCGGTCAGCGACGTGCTGATGTTCTCCTCGTGAAGGAAGTCGATCACGCGCGCGCGATCCTTGCCGAAGTCACCGGACTGCCGCAGGGCGTAGCGAGTCACGATAGGGCCGATCAGTTCGTTCAAGAGGACGATCGTCAGCACGACGGCGAGAAAGAGGTCGGTGAGGCCAGCATCGACGAACGCGGGGTCCTCGGCGACGAGCAGCATCAAGCCGACCGCCAGCCCCGCCTGCGGAAGCAGAGCGGGCCCCAGCCACTTGCGCACGCGCTCGGTGGCGCCGCCGACGCGCATGGCGGTGCGGGACGCCGTGATCTTGCCGATGGCACGGGCGACGAACACGATCAGTGCCAGCGCGCCTCCGGGAACGACCATGTCGAAGTCCAGTTCCATGCCGGCAACCGTGAAGAAAACAGCGAAAATCGCGTACTCGAAGTTGTCGAATACGGCGTGTCCGATCTCCTCCTTGTCGGGCGTCAGATTGGCGAGCACCATGCCGAGGAGAAGACACGAGAGCAGCGGGGAGATGTGAAACTGCTGGCCGAGGCCAACGGTCAGCAGGATGGCGATCAGGGAGAGGGCGGACAGGCGATCGGGACGCACGATGCGGCGCGTGAGCGCCACCAGTAGCACGCCGATTCCGCCTCCCAGAACCAGCGAGAGGCCGATCTCACGCGCCGGCGCCGCAAGGATCGAAAGCACGGACCCGGTCCGTGACGGGTCGAGACTCGCCCCGGCGGCTGCGTGCGCGATCTCGAACAGGCAAATACAGGCCAGGTTGTTGAGCGCGACCGAGGCGACGAGCGTCTTGACGAACACGCCCTTGCTGCGCGTCTCCTTCACCAGCGCGAGGATCGTCGCGGGGGCGGTGGCGATCGCGATGGCGGAGAGCAAGATCGCGATCTGCCAAGGCGGATTCGCGATGAGAAAGATGAAGGTGAAGACGAGGAACGGCGTGATCGTCGCCTCGAGGACCGCCTGCAGCACCAACCGTCGCCGGGCGACGCGCAGCTTGGCGAAATGCAGGTGGCTGCCGACGGCCACAGCCATCAGGCCGAGGGCAAAATCAATCACCGGTTGGAGGCGATGCGCGTCGTGGATGTCGAACAGGCCGAGCGCGCTTTGGCCGAGCAGGATCCCGACCAGGATCTGCCCGGTCACCGAGGGCATATGCAGGCGCTTGGCCAATTGGCCGGAGGCCATGCCCGCGATGAGCAGGACCGCGAAGGTCAAGATGATGTTGGCGTCCACGGTGCTGAAGGGGTGGGCTGGAGGTCCCACGATACGCAATTCCGAGATGCAAAGGGCGGCTAGAATGCCGCAGTGACTCCCGCCTTTGTTGCCCTGCTGCTTTTTGCGGCCCCCGACCTCGATGTCCTCGCCCAGGAGTATCTGGAGGCGGATGCGGCGCGCCGAGTCGCCATCCGCAAGGAGTTGGTGGGGCACGACGCTTTAACGGCCAAGCAGGTCGAGGCGTGGCAAGCCAAACTCGACAAGTGGGGGCGGAAGAGTGGCCGCCGACTGCCCAAGAAGAAGGGGCAGCACTGGTTCTATGACGCCCAGGAAAAACGCGGGAAGTTCATCGTCGCCGGCTCCAGCGGCAAAGGCGGGCTTTTGATCGCGCTGCACGGCGGCGGCAAGGGTTCCGGGGACGCGGGGCCGGCAGCGAGCACGTTCGGGCCAATCGCCTCCAAGCTGAAGTGTGTGTGCATCGCGCCGGAGGTCCTCGAAAAGACCGAGCGCGGCTGGACGACGAGCGGCACCGAGGAGTTCATTCTCGAGCTGATCGAGGCCGCCAAGAAGACCTGGAAGATCGATCCCGATCGCGTCTACATGGCGGGGCACTCGATGGGCGGTTACGGCTCGTGGACGGTGGGGGCGCGCCACGCGGACCTTTTCGCCGGACTCGCGCCATTCGCCGGAGCGCCGACACCGATCACCTCGGACGGTAAGCCTTACGGTCCGGTGGTCGGACTCGCGGACGGCGTCATCCCCAATCTGCGCAACGTCGCGCTGCACGTCTACCAGAGCACCGACGACGTGCAGGTGCCGCCCGCTCCGAACATCTTTGCCAACAAGGTGGTCCTCGATTGGCAGAAGGACTACGGCGGCTATCGCTACAAGTACGTGGAGGTCGACAATCGCGGGCATGGCGCCCCGCCGGGCGGGCACATCAAGGGCGTGAAGTGGGTCTACGAGACCGCGCGAAATCGGCGTCCGAAGCGCGTGCTCTGGCAGCCCGTCTACCTCAAGAAGCAGATGTTCTATTGGCTCTGGTGGGACCAGCCGGAGCGCGGCGCTTTGGTCGATGCGCAGATCAAGAAGCCGAACGAGATCGACATCGACCTTGGTGGCTACGACCGTGACGGTTTCCGCGTCTTCCTCGACCGGGAACTCGTCGACCTCGACAAGGAAGTCGTGATCCGCGAGGGGGGCGATGAGATCTACCGCGGCGTGCCGCAGCGCACGCTGACGGCGCTGCTCATGTGCGCCGGCGAGAAGTACGATCCGAAGATGATGTTCCCGGTCGTGATTCCGTTGAAGAAGTAGGGGCCGGCAATGCGCATTCTGGTTCTCGGCGGCACCATCTTTCTCGGGCGCCATTTTGTCGAGCAGGCGGTTGAGCGCGGCCACGATGTCACGCTCTTCAATCGCGGGCGACACAACCCGGAGCTGTTCGCAGACCTGGAGCGCGTCCATGCCGACCGCGATGGCGGCCTCGACGCCCTCGGAGACCGAACGTTCGACGCAGTCGTCGACACCTGCGGCTACGTGCCGCGCGTTGTCGAGCAGTCCGCCGCCTTCCTCGCGGATCGCTGCGCGCATTACACGTTCATCTCCAGCCTCTCCGTGTACGCCGACAACTCCACCGCCGGCCAAGACGAAGACGCTTCGGTCGCGTCGATCGACGACCCGACCATCGAGGAGATCACGGGTGAAACCTACGGAGCGCTGAAGCACCTCTGCGAGAGAGCCGTCGAGCGTGTGTTCCCCGACCGATCCCTGATCGTCCGTCCCGGCCTGATCGTCGGGCCGCACGATCCCACCGACCGTTTCACCTACTGGCCATGGCGCCTCGCACGGGGTGGACCGGTCCTCGTCGCGGAGCCGCAAGACGCCAATGTAGAGTTCACCGATGTGCGCGATCTCGCCCGCTGGATTCTCGCGAGTGTCGAGGCAACGCAAACAGGCACTTTTAACGTCTCCGGCCCCTCCGAAGAGAAGATGGATTTTGCGCGCTTTTTGGAGGCGTGCGATCGCGAGGCCGAACTCGTTTGGGTCGACCGCGACTGGCTCGCGGAGCGTGATGTGTCGCTGTGGATCGACTTGCCGCTGCTGGTGGATCTGGAGAGCCCCGGATTCACGACGCGTTCCGCGCGCAAGGCGAACGATGCCGGCATGCGCTACCGTGCGCCCGAAGAGACCATCCGCGATACGTTGCGTTGGATCGAAGTCGAGCGCAGGGATGCGCTCAAGGCGGGCTTGACCTCCGCACGCGAAGCGTCGCTGCTCGCCGAGCGAGCGCGCTAACGCCCGCCGAGTTGCTCTTTCCAGAAGCGGAGCTGGAAGAGTTTTTTGGAGCAACCGGTGACGAGCACGTAGATCGTGTCGTCGTCTTCGCGCTCCAGCGCCTTCTCGTACAGCGCCAGGGCTGCCTCGTACTTGCGGATGGACTGTTCGACATCGGCAACGTTGGCGTTGTCGAGGCCTTCGCCGTAGATCTTGTCGTACAGGCGCTTGCCTTCGAGGCGCAGCGGCCGCGCCTGCACCATGTACTCCTTGGCCTTCGAGTCGGTGACGGTGAACTTGCTGTTGCGGCCGGGCGACTTTTTGCCGCCGTTGAGCTTGAGCGGGTTGTCGCGCTTGCTGGTGCCGTTGGTCTTCTTCGGGTCGTTGCGCACGACGGTGACCGGATCGGGGCGTACGTCGCGCGTGACTACGGCGTCCGTGTACGCGCGGAAGAGCGGGTCCCGAGCGAGCGCAGGGACGTCCGTGGCGATTGCCTTGAGCACGGCACTCGAGTCCGCCTGAACCACCTTCTCAAGCAGGGGAGCGGCCCAGTCGGGTCTGCCCATGCGGAACGCGGCGGATGTGGCGCGGAACAACCGTCGCACATCTCCGCTCGCGACCTCTTTTTGGATGCGCGGGTAGACGCGTTCTTCGGCCTTCTCCGGTGGGTAGGCCTGACGCCCCCGCACCAGCGAGGAGGGAATCGAAATCGCGCGCCCCGTCGGATCCATGAGCTTGATCTCGGCGCCGTCCGCAATGATGAAGCCCTCCTGAGTCGATCCTCCGCGCAGATCCACGATGAGATAGAACCCAGTCGGTTCGGGAAACGCCTCGGTCATGGCGACGCCGAGTCGCGCCAGTGCGCGCCCGCGCCCCGCGGCATCGCCGTAGGCATCGACCGCCGCCGCGAACTTGCCCTTCGCGAACAGCTCGACGGGATCCGCGCGCGGTGCGACGGGCTCCGGATCCTTTTTCACCGGGTCGGGAACGTCCGGTTTCTCCTCGGGCTCCTCTTCCTTCTTCTCTTTTTTGGGCTCCGGCTCGGGTTCGGGTTCCGGATCGTCCGGTTGCGATCGGCGGATGTCGTCGACCTGTCCCGCGAAGCGCTCCCACGTGTCCTCCGGGCTGGCCATGCCGTTGACGGCCCAATAGACCCCCGCCGGCAGGACGAGAACGAGGAAGATGAGGATCAGGTAGCGCATGACGAGGGGAGTTCGGGAAACGTGCCGTCTATGATCGCACGGCGCGCACGCTGCACGAGATCGACGAGATACCACGTATTGTGCAGGCTGCCGAGCACCGATCCCAGCAGTTCGCCGGTCTTGTACAGGTGGTGGAGGTAGGCGCGCGAGTAGCGGCGCCCCACGGGCGAGGCTCCGTCGGGGTCGAGCGGCGTGTCATCCGTCCGGTACTTCGCATTCTTCATGTTCATCCGTCCGGCGGTGGAGAACAACGTGCCGCTGCGACCATTGCGGGTCGCCAGGACGCAATCGAACATGTCGACGCCGCGCTTCATGCAGTCCATCAGGTCGTCCGGCTTGCCGATGCCCATGAAGTAGCGGGGCTTGTCTCGTGGGAGCCGTTGGGTGCTGTGGAGCAGCGTGTCGAACATGGTGGCGCGATCCTCGCCGACGCTCAGGCCGCCGATGGCGTACCCGGGGAAGTCGAGGGGAAGCAGCGCGTCGGTGCAGCGGTCGCGCAGCGCGAGGTCGGTTCCGCCCTGCACGATGCCGAACAGCAGCTGGTCGTCGCGCGCATGGGCGTCGCGGGAGCGGCGGGCCCAGTCGATGGTGCGGTCGACGGCGCCGACGACGCGCTCCGGCTCCGCGGGCAGCCGCACGCACTCGTCGAACGCCATGATGATGTCGGCGCCGAGGTTGTTCTGGATGCGGATCGAGTCTTCGGGACGCAGGAAGTGGTAGATGCCGTCGACCGGGCTGCGGAAGCGCACGCCGTCGTCGGTCACTTTGACGAGGTCGCGCAGGCTGAAAATCTGGAATCCGCCGGAGTCGGTCAGCCACGGCTTGTCCCAGCCCGCGAAACCGTGCAGTCCGCCGAGGTCGCGAATCAGCTCGTCGCCGGGGCGCAGGAAGAGGTGGTAGGCGTTCCCGAGCAGGACCTGCGCGCCCAGCTCCTCCATCTGCCACATCTCGATGGCGCGCATCGCGCCGCGTGTTGCAACGGGCATGTAGACCGGCGTCTCGATCACCCCGTGGGCGGTTCGCAGCACTCCCGCACGGGCACCGTTGCACTCCGCGACGACTTCAAAGGATTCCGCCATGGTCGCTCGGCGGGCTAGTACGCGCGCTCGATCTTGGCGCCGGCGTAGTAGGTGAGCACGATGGCGTCACCCTTCATTCCCGACCGCGCGCGGCCGATGGCGCCCATCTGGCAAAGGCCTACGCCGTGTCCCCAGCCGTTGCCTTTCAGGATCAGGTTGGTGCCGTCGAGTGTGACGGTGGACCAGCGAGTCGAACGAACGCGCGAACCTCCGAGCCGCAGGCGCAACTCGCCGCCGTGCACATCCTGCTTGCCGCCTTCGGTCACGATCTGAACTTCCGCAGCGCGGTTGCCGGGGCCGCGTTTGGTGACGTCGAACTTCTGAACGCCGCCCTTCATGCCCAGCTTGCTGCGGATGAACTCGGCGGGCAGCGTGAGTTCCCACTTGTAGTACTTCGAGATCGTGCAGTAGTCGCACTCGACGCCGGTCATGCAGCCAACAGACTCGCGGTTCAATCCGGTCGGTACGTCCGTCGTCGATCCGCCACAGGTGGAGTGGTAGTACGCCTTCACCGGCGCGTTCTTCCAGACGAGATAACGCCCCCGCGTTTCATTGACGCCCGCGCGCAAGGCGGCGTCCGCAGGCGCATAGCGCAAGCCCGCGTACACCTGGTACATCGTCGTGTCGTTGACGTCGCGCACCGGCGAGTCCTGAAGCAGGTAGTGCAGGGTGTACGAGCGCACTGCAATCGCCTGCGCGGCGGCAGCATCCTTCGGCACCTTCGGCAGCGGCAATTCGCCTCGCAGCACGCCGAGGACGTAGTTTTCGAGGGGCACGTGATTGACCAGTCGGCCTTCCTCGACCACGAGAGTGCCCGAGTAGGTTCGCTTGCCGAGCGTGAACACGCCTTCGCTGGGCTTGTAGCGAACGGGCGAGGCATCCGGGTTTCGGGTCAGGGTGATGGACTCGGCCTTGCGCGCGGCGCCGGACGCTTCCGTGACCGTAAACCCGCCCTTGGCTTGGAGCGCGATCTTGTCCCACGCGCCGATCGACTTGAGTTCGACGCGGACATTGGGCTCTGCGCCGCCGTAGATCTGAGCTACGGTCGCTTGGCCGGACCGCGTGGAGATGTTGGAAGAGCGCGTCGAGGCCGATGACGACGACGGGTTGCTCGCGGAGGAACATGCGAGAACGCACAGCGCGCACGCCAAAGTGAAATAGCGCATTAGAAGAGCTGTCCTTGATCGTGGGCGCGTGTGATGTCGGTGAAGAGTTCCTCGCAACGAGGGCTGGCGGCGCGGCCTTGCGGCGTGCGCGCAATCAGGCCGCGGCGAATCAGGTACGGCTCGTAGACTTCTTCGATCGTGCGTTCTTCCTCGCCGGTCGCGACGGCAATCGTCTTGAGTCCGACGGCACGCCCTTGCCGAATCAGAACGTCGAGGATACGACGGTCGAGGGTGCACAAGCCGTGGCGGTCAATACCGAGACGCGTGAGGCCCTCGAACGCGACATCCTTGTCGATGCGATTGTCGTAGTTCTCCTGCGCGAGATCACGCACGCGACGCAGGAAGCGGTTGGCGACGCGCGGCGTGCCGCGGCTGCGCTCGGCAATCACCGTCGCGGCATCCGGTGTCAGTTCCACGCTGAGCGCTTTCGCCGAGCGGTTCAGGATCGCCGTGAGGTCACCGTCGTCGTACAGCTCGAACTTCTCCTGGAGGCCGAAGCGTGCGCGGAACGGTGCGCTCAACAAGCCCTCCCGCGTCGTCGCACCGACGAGGGTGAAGCGCGGAATGGAGAGGCGCATGGAACGTGCGGCCGGTCCCTGATCGAGTACGACATCCACCACGAAGTCCTCCATTGCGGAGTACAGCACCTCTTCCACGGGGCGCGGCAGGCGATGGATCTCGTCAATGAAAAGGAAGTCCGACGCCTCGAGGTTGGTCAGGATGCCGACGAGGTCGGCGGGGCGCAGGAGCGCCGGTCCGCTGGTCTCGTGCATCTGCGCGTCCAGTTCGCGTGCGAGAATGCGCGCCAACGTGGTCTTGCCGAGACCCGGGAGACCGCTCAGCAGGACGTGGTCGATCGTCTCCTTGCGGCTCCGGGCCGCCTGCAGCGCCAAGCCGAGATTCTCGACGACTCGTCGCTGGCCGACGAAGTGTTCGAAGCCGGCCGGGCGGAGCGCCGCGTCGAGCAGCTCCTCGTCCCGTTGGGCGTCGGGGTGAAAGGGCGGAGCGGAGTCCATGGATGTGGGGATTCTACCACCCCTAGGGCCCGAAACGGCGTCAGCCCACCATCCGCTGCGGGAACGTACGGAACGGTGGGTGGATTGTTACACTCCCGCCCGTGCCGATCGTCGGAAAGCCGCCGCAACCGGGGGAGATTCGCAAGGAAGCGGAGACGATCCAGTCCATGTTCGCGGACATCGCGCCGCGCTACGACCTCCTGAATCGGGTCCTGTCGTTGAACATCGACCAGCGGTGGCGCCGCAAGGCGGTTGCTTGGGCCAAGCCGCGCGGGCCCGTGCTGGACGTCTGCACCGGGACCGGAGACCTGGCCGCGGCCTTCGTTCGCGAGACCGGCGATCCGGTGGTCGGCGTCGATTTTTGCGCGCCCATGCTCCAACATGGGCAGGAGAAGAAAGCGTGCCGGCAAGTGCGCTTCACGCGCGGCGACGCGATGAACTTGCCGTTGCCTTCGAACGCGTTCGATGTCGTGTCGGTGGCATTCGGAATCCGAAACGTCTTCGACCTCGATGCGGGGCTCGCCGAACTGGTGCGCGTGGCACGACCCGGGGGACGCATCGTGATTCTCGAGTTCACGATGCCCCGGCGCCCGCTCCTGGGCGCGCTGTACCGCTTCTACTTTGGCCGCGTCCTTCCGTTCATCGGCAACCTTGTGTCGCGCAGCAACGCCTACACCTATCTCAACAAGTCCGTACTCGCATGGACCGGGGAGCAGGAGCTCGCCGAGCGATTGCGTCGGGCCGGCTGTTCGGAGGTCGAGGTCCGGCCGCTCAGCTTCGGGATCGCGGCGGTGCATCTGGGCGTGAAGGCGGACGCGTGACCGCGAAGCGTTCGAAGAAGGGGAAGAAGTCCAAGGGCCAGTCGGTCGACTACTTGACCCTGAGTCGGACTTTGGCAGCGAGCTACGTGTTCGTCCTGCCGCTCTTCCTGCTGTATCAGGCGGGGCTGATGAAGTTCGAGGACGCGCGCAACGGGACCGAGTGGATCTTTGCAGAGCTCTTCTCGCGGATCGAGTGGATCGGCAGCGTCTCGGTCAACTTTGCGATTCTGGGGCTGCTGTTGATCGCGATTCATCGCACGCGCGAGCGGCGACCGGACCTGCCCGGCATGTACGCGTGGATGTTTTTCGAGTCCACGCTGTGGGCGTCCGCGCTCTATGTGATTGCGTTCCTGTTCCCCAAGTCGGCACTCTCGATCGAGCCGTTGCTCACCGACCTGACCGCCGCCATCGGTGCGGGCATCTACGAGGAAGCGCTGTTTCGCTTCGCCCTGATGGGCGGAATGATCGTAGTCCTTCATTATTGGATACGGGCGCCGATCCGCTGGGCCGTTCCGATCGCCGCGCTCCTGAGTGCCGGTCTGTTCAGCTACGCGCACCACGCCGTTTCGGGTCTCGGAACCGAGCCGTGGCACTGGGGTCATTTCCTCCTGCGTGGATTACTCGGAACCCTGCTCGGCGCCATCTTCTGGGTGCGAGGTCTCGGCATCGTGGTCTATACGCACGCGCTCTACAATGTCGCCGTGATCCTCCCCAACTATGTCTGACTCCGTCGCCTGTACCGTTGCCATCACCGGCGCATCCGGCGCGTTGTATGGCGTGACGCTCGTGCGTGCATTGGCCCGCTTGGGCCACACGGTGCACGTCGTTGTTTCCGAGGGGGGCGCGCGTGTGCTGCGCCACGAGTGCGACATCTCGATTTCCGCGAAGGCGCCCGATCCTGCGGTCCTCGCTCCCGAACATGCCGACCGTGTCGTTCCGCACGCGGCCGCGAACTACGGCGCGTCGATCGCGTCCGGATCGTTTCCGTTGGCCGGCATGGCGGTGTGCCCCTGCTCGATGGGCACGCTGGGGCGGATTGCCGCGGGTACGGGCGAGAACCTCGTGACGCGCGCGGCGGACGTCTGCCTGAAGGAACGTCGCCCCTTGATCCTCGTGCCGCGGGAAACGCCGTTCTCGTTGATTCACCTCGAGAACATGGCGCGGTTGGCGCGCGCCGGCGCGACCATCTTGCCGGCGAACCCCGGTTTCTATCAACGCCCACAGCGCGTTGAGGACCTCGTCGATTTCGTCGCCGCCCGGGTGCTCGACCAACTCGGCATCGCTCACGATCTGCAGGAGCCTTGGCAGGGATGACGCGGCCCGCGTTCCTGCATCAGGTTCGCGAGACGGCCGAAATGGTCAAGATCTCGCACACGGTATTCGGACTGCCCTTCGCACTCGGAGCCGCTGCCCTCGCGATGCGCGCCGAGGAGACGCTCTCCTGGACACAGCTGTTCTGGATCGTGTTCTGCTGCGTGATGGCGCGCACCGCCGCGATGGCACAGAACCGCTGGGCGGACGCGCGCATCGATAGCGCGAACCCGCGCACGACGGAACGCGCCCTCCCGGCCGGTCGGGTCAGCGGCGGATTCGTACTCGGCCTGGTCGTGGTGACGAGCGCTCTCTTCGTGTTGGGCGCGGGCATGCTGAATCCTCTGTGCCTCAAGCTCTCGCCGGTGGTGCTGGTTGTCGTTCTGGGCTACCCGTTCGCGAAGCGCTTCACGGCGCTGTGTCATGTCTGGCTCGGTGTAGCGCTCGGTCTCGCTCCGGTCGGTGCGTGGGTTGCGGTGCGCGGCAGCTTCGCCGGTTGGCCGGTCCCCGTTCTGTTCGGGACCGCCGTGATGGTTTGGACGGCGGGGTTCGACTGCATCTACGCCTGTCAGGATGCCGATCACGATCGCCGGCAAGGACTGTTCAGCATTCCCGCTCGCTTCGGGGTTCCGTTCGCGCTCCGGATGGCGCGGGTCCTGCACGTCTTGTCCATCGGGTTGCTGGCGGCCGCGGGCTTTCTGTCGCCGGACCTCGGCTGGCTCTACTTCGCGGCCGTGGCTTTCGCCGCCGTGCTGCTGGCGTACGAAAACTCCCTGGTCAAGCCGGGCGATTTGTCACGGGTCAACCTCGCGTTCTTCACGCTGAATGGGGTCGTGTCGCTCGTGGTCGGGGGCGCGATCGTGCTCAGCGCCGCCGTTCCGAGTGGCTAAGGACGGCGATGACCAAGTGCCGCAAAACGAGGAGCAGCACGAGGATCCCGACGACCAGCCAGCCGCGGTGCTCGCGCACCGGTTCCTCGGCAATCTCGAGAATCCAGGGCAGTTGGTTCCACATCGGTCTTCACGGGACTATACCGCGGAATCCCGCCCGTCATTCGGATCGGCTAAGGTAGGCGCCGTGGCCAATCCGGGCGTCATTCTGGTGTTGGGCGAGGACCGTTTTCTCGCCGCGGAGGCGGTGCGGGACGCGGTTGGCGATGTCGAGAGCGAAGGCATCACGCGCTACCGCGGAAACGAGGCGAAACTCGGGTCGGTCCTCGACGAAGTGCGGACGCCGGACTTCTTCGGCGGAGGCCGCACCGTCGTTCTCGAGGAGGCGGACGCGCTGCTGGACGCGGACGGCATGGAAGCGCTGGCGGACTTCGCCGAGCGCACCCCGGGGGATGCGCTGTTGGTCGTCCAGGTCAAGAAGGTGGACGGCCGCCGGGCCGCCGCGAAGCGCCTGAAGTCGGCCGCGAAGGTGGTCGAGGTCGCCGCTCCGCCCGACTGGAAACTCACGGAATGGACGGGCAATCGCGCACGACGCACCCACGGACTGCGCGCGGGCCAGGACGCGATTCAGGCTCTGGTGGATCGCATCGGCGGGGACTTGGGGGCGCTGGACCGCGCGCTCGGACGTCTCCAGACACAGATCGCGCCCCGCGACAATCTGACCCTCGCGGATGTGACCGAGAGCACCGAGGACCATCGCAGCCCGACGCTGTTCGAGGCCACCAACGCTCTGGAGGCGGGCAAGCTGGCGGATGCGTTGGCGGCGGTCGACGCGGCCTTCCGCGAAGGCCTGCGCATGCGTTCCGACACGGTGGCGGAGGCGGCCGGCGTCGCGCTGATTTTGCTGGGCCAGCTCCACACCGCGTATCGACGCCTGATTCGTTTCCAGATGCTGCGCGGCGGAGGGGGGCCCGAGGAGGCGGCGAGAGCCGTAGGAATCTCGCCACGCGCGGCGCGATTCTTCATTCAGCGCGCCACGCAACACCGTCTCGACCGCCTGGTGGAGCGTCACCGATTTTTTGTGGAGGCGGATCAATCCCTGAAGCGAGCCGGGGAATCGCCGCGTCAGGCGATCGAGAAGCTGCTGGTCGGCCTCTTGGCGTGATTCGCGCCACCGTCTATGGGGGTGATGCGAGTCCGCAAACGCCCCCGACTGGCAATCGAGATGGGGAATCTCGGCTGCGTCGATCCCTTTGAACTCGAAGTGAGCGAGGAGCCTCCGGGATCCGGCACGTTTCGATTGCGCGTTCCCGGCACGAAGGGCAAGTCGAGCGCGGCGGCGCTGGAGGCCGAACGTGCCGCGCTTTGTGTCGCGGGGTGCAGCCAGGCCCTCATGGATCTCTCGCTGCGGTGGTACGTCGAAACCCATCCGGAAGCGGGGAAGGGCGCGGGGACCGACGCGCCGCCGCCCATGGGGGAGATGCGGCTCGTGGTCCGTCGCCGCGAAGCCCGGCTGCTGGGAGCGCTGCTGCGGCGTCATGTGGCACGGCTTCCGCAACCTCCGAAGTGGATGGACGATTTGCTCCGCGGAATCGAGGAAATGGACGAATTCCTCCGATGGACGCTGGATTGAGCGACGTGGGGTCGATTCGTCCCTGTTGCTCGTCGCTGTCGTGCGGGAGAATCGGTCCCCCATGATTGAGCGGAGTCACTCGAATCCGGATGCGCCCCGCGAGGGGGGCCGTCGCCGCGTGCGCGTGCTGGATGCCCACATCGCGAACAAGATCGCGGCGGGCGAGGTGATCGAGCGCCCCGCATCGGTGGTCAAAGAGCTGGTCGAGAACGCGATCGACGCGCACGCCACGCGCATCCGCGTCACCATCGAACAGGGCGGAAGCGAGCTGATTCGCATCACCGACGACGGGTGGGGAATCTCGCGGGAAGACCTCGAGGCGGTGTTCTTGCCGCACGCGACCAGCAAGCTGGAAGACGTCGGCGATCTCGACAGCATCGCGACGCTCGGGTTTCGCGGCGAGGCACTGGCTTCGATCGGCGCCGTCGCCCGCGTGAAGATCGTGTCGCGCGAAGCGGAGGCGGAAAGCGGTTACGAGGTGGTGAACCACGGCGGCGA
>Ga0070729_10003446_pt1 | contig 18398 bp, 17 predicted proteins | sample tdDd472_FD_66725 | JGI IMG/M metagenome (GOLD analysis project Ga0070729, IMG submission 66725) | Marine sediment microbial communities from the Atlantic coast under amendment with organic carbon and nitrate - tdDd47.2 | ecosystem: Environmental > Aquatic > Marine > Coastal > Sediment | place... | reverse complement strand
TTGCAGTAGTAGACATCCGCCAGCGCGCGCTCCAGGCCCTCAAGCTCCTCGGGCACGCGCGGAATGCGGTCCAGCAACTTCTGGATCCGCACGCAGCAGGCGAAGAAAAGTTGTTCCGCGTCGGCGCGCCCCTCGAGATCGAGGTAGCCGAGGTTGAAGTGCTGCTGCGCCTCGTCCCGCAACTGGATCGCGTCGTGGTACGGCTCGAGGAGGTTCCGTGCCTTGATCGACTGGAACGTCTCGTACAGCGAATGGACGACTTCGTGCGCGTCCTCGGCCGGCTCGGCCATGTCGGTCGAGCTCGTGATCTGGTTGCGGTCGAGTACGTCGAACACGAGCACCGAGTGGTGGGCCACGAGTGCCCGTCCCGATTCCGTGAGGATGACCGGGCTCGGGCACTCCGCCTTCTCGCACGCGTCCCCAATGGCGGAGACCACGTCGTTGGCGTACTCGCGCACCGAGTAGTTCATGGACGAGTGGAAGTTGGTGTTCGATCCGTCGTAATCGACGGCCAGGCCGCCGCCCGCGTCGAAGTAGCGCATGGGCGCCCCGAGGCGGTGCAGCTCCACGAACAGGCGGGAGGCCTCGCGCAGCGCCTCCTTCAGCAGGCGAATGGCCGGCACCTGGCTGCCCATGTGGAAGTGCAGCAACTGCAGACTGTCGAGCATGTCGTGCTCGCGCAGCAGCTTGACTGCGTCCATCATCTCGCGCGAGGACAGCCCGAACTTCGAGAGGCTGCCGCCGCTCTCGGCCCAGCGGCCCGCTCCGCGCGTCTGGAGCTTCGCCCGGACGCCGATCACCGGTTTGATCCCGTTGCGGCGCGCCACGCGAATGATGGTGGGGAGCTCGTGGAACCGGTCCGCGATCAGGATCACGGTGCGGCCGAGCTTTTGCGCGAGCAGCGCCGTCTCGACGTACGCCTCGTCCTTGTATCCGTTGCAGACGATCAGCGCCTCGGGGTCGTTGACCATGGCGACCGCCGCCAGCATTTCCGGCCGACTGCCGACTTCGAGCCCGAGATGCGTCTCGCGCCCGCAGGTGAGGAGCTCCTCGATGATGTGCGCCTGCTGATTGACCTTGATCGGATAGACGCCGCGGTAGGTGCCCGCGTACTCGTACTCGTCGATGGCGCTCTGGAAGCAACCCGCGATCTCGCGCACGCGCTCGGCCAGAATGTCGTTGAAGCGGATTAGCAGCGGAAGCTCGTAGCCGCGCGCGCGCAGATCGTCGATCAGCATCTTGAAGTCGATCGAGGGGCCGCCGTTGCGGGCCGGTTGAGCGACGACATTCCCCTTCTCGTTGGCCGAGAAAAACCCGGCCGACCAGAGCGGGACGTTGTAGAGATCGAGGCTTTCCTTGACGGACCAGCCCTGCATGACGCGTTGCGGTTTCACAGGTCGCGCATTGTCGGGCCGAATCGTCGGCGGTGCAAAGTCTAATCGCGGGCGTGACCACCCCGTCCGTCGCCGAGGTCGAGGCCCGCTCCTACGAGCTCGATCCCTACGGCCACCTGAACAACGCCGTCTTCATCAACTGGCTGGAGCATGGGCGGTTGTGCTACCTGCGCGACCGGGGCGAAAGCTACACCTCGATCCCGGAGCGGTTCGGGGTCCACGTGGTGGTGGTCCGGCAGGAAGTGGATTACCGCGCGCAGATCCAGCTCGGGGACCGGCTGGCCGTCCGGAGCTCGATCGAGCGCTTCGGAGGCAGTTCGTTCACATTTGCCCAGTCGATCACCTTCGCCGATGGCCGGGCGGCCGCCGACGGCAAGGTCACGATGGTCTGTGTGGGGGCGGACGACCGGCCGCAGTCGATGCCCGCGGAACTGCGCGCGATTCTGGACTCATGACGGTGCGCGCCGCTTGCTATCCTCCCTTCCCTTGACCCTTCCCTATCGATATCGGCTGATGCTCTCGACCGCGAACGGCGTTGCGGACTTCGTGCGCTGGACATGGCCGGGGTTGCGGTCCACGGTGCGCGAGAACATACGTCTCGCCTACGGCTCCGCTGACGCTGCTCTCGTCAAGGCGACGTATCGGCACTTCGCCCGCACCCTGGTCGATCTCGCCTGGTACGACCGCCTGTTCGACCGGGATCGACTCGATGACCACTTCGAGATCGTCGGGCCGGGCTGGCAGCACTACGAGGAGCATGGTCGCGACGGGTGCGTGTGCGCCACGGGTCACTTCGGGAACTGGGAGTTGTTTGGCGCGGTGTTTCACTACGTTGGCATTCCTCTGTCCGCGGTCATGCGCCCGCCGGACACGCCGTGGTTCCGCAAGCGGATCGCGCGCCTCCGGGACGAGTTCAAGATCGAGGCGATCGACAAGAAGAACGCGCTGCCGTTGGCGATGAAGGCGGTGCGGCGCGGGCGCGCGGTCGCTTTCCTGAACGATCAGGCGGCGGGCCGTCACGGGATTCCGCTGCCGTTCCTGGGGCAGCCGGCTTGGACGTTTACGGCGCCTGCCGCGCTGGCCAAGAAGCTGGGAGTGCCCCTGTACGCGGGGTATTCGACGCGCGTGGGCGACGGGATTCGCTACCGCTGCTGGACCGAGCCGGTGTCGACCGAGGGCGACGTCGAGGCAATCACTCTGCGTCTGAACGAGCGGCTGGAAGAATACGTGCGCGCCGCACCGGAGCAGTGGTGGTGGTTTCACAAGCGCTTCAAGCCGCCGAAGTCCCTGCGTCGGGGCCGTAAGCTCACCGCGGCCGGCATCCCCGTCGATCCGATTCCTGATTCCGAAAGAAACCGATGAGTCGATTCCTGCACAAGCTGAACCGACGGTTGCTCGTGCGCTACCGGCTTGAGTACGCGGTGGCGGTGATCCTCATCTACACGGTGCGGGCGCTGAGCCCCGACATGGCCTGGCGCGCGGCGCGCAGACTGGGGCGATTCACGTTCCGGCTCGGGTTGCGTCGCAGCACGATCATGAGCAATCTGCGCATCGCCTTCCCGGATATGAGCGAGAAGGAGCGGCGCGAGATCGGGTTCCGGACGTGGGAGCACTTCCTTTCGCTGGCCGTCGACATCATCCTGCAGCGGCGCATGCTGCAGAGCTCGAACGTGCTCGAGAAGATTCGGATCACAGGCTGGGGGGGCGACTTCATCCGGGAGCACGGGGCCGACGCGCTGGCCAAGCAGATTCACGGCTGCGTCTTTTGCGGTGGGCACTTCGGGAACTGGGAGCTGGCGACCGGCATGTTCAAGCTGCTGGGCGTCACGATCGTGCCGATCTTCCGCGCCCCGTCGAACCCGTTCATTGCCGAGCTGGTCCGCAAGGTGCGGCTCGATTCCCAGTCGAAGCTGCTGGAGCGCCGCGGTGCCGTGCAGGGCATGATCGATACGCTCAAGGCGGGCGGCAACGTGGGCTTCCTCTTCGACCAGGAGGCGTCGAGCGGCATGATGGTGCCACTGTTCGGTGTCGAGGCGCCCACGCACAAGACGCCGGCGATCCTGTTTCGGGACGTGAAAGCGCCGTTGTTCTTCGGGTCGATGATCCGACGGGGCGACTATTTCAACTACGAGGCGCGCGGCGAGTTGCTGACCGATCCGCCGTACACCGAGGACCGCTACGAGGACGTGAAGTCGATCCTCATCGATCTGAACCAGCGGCTTGAGGCGCGCGTGCGCGAACACCCCGAGCAGTACTTCTGGATGCACCGTCGCTGGAAGAACCTCGGCATTCACGCCCCGCGCGCGAAGAAGAAGGACGTGTCCGAATGAGTTCCAAGAAGGTTCAGCCCATTGATCGTTCCAAGCTGCGCACGGTGTCGGCGCAGAAGAGACACTCGAAGGTCAATACCGACGACTTCGCCAAGCCGGTCCCGCCCGACGCCAGCTTCGAGACTTTCTTCGATTCGCTGCCGCGCATCCTGAAGGCGGCGGATCTGCATGAATTGGCGGCCACGACGGCGCAGGCCCACAAGAACGGGCGCGGCATCGTTTGGGGCATGGGCGGCCACGTCATCAAGGTTGGGCTTGCGCCGTTGCTTGCCGACCTCATGGAACGTGGGTACGTCACGTCGCTTCTGCTGAACGGGTCCGCGGCTATTCACGATTTCGAGATCGCCATGATGGGCCGCACGTCGGAGGAGGTCGGGCCCGGGGTCGCGACCGGCGAATTCGGAATGGCAGACGAGACCGGCTCGTTTTTCGCGGCAGCCGCCGAGGCGGGGCGCGAAATCGGATTCGGGGAGGCGATCAAGCAGGCGGTCGCCGATGCCAACATGCCCCACGCCGATTTGTCGGTGCTCGCCGCCGCCGCCAAGTACGACATCCCGGTCACGGTACACGTCGCCATCGGCACAGACATCGTGCACATGCATCCCAATGCCGACGGGGCTGCGTATGGCGCCGCGTCGCACCAGGACTTTCTGCGCCTCGCCGCCCTGTGCGCCGAGCTCGACGGCGGCGTCTATCTCAACTGGGGCTCGGCCGTCATCGCGCCCGAAGTCTTCGTCAAGGCCGTCACGCTCCAGAACAACCTGCGCGAAGAGCCGCTCTCGATTACCACCGCCAACTTCGACATGCTGCGCCACTACCGGCCGCGCGTGAACATCGTCGAACGACCGTCGGCGCGCGGCTTCGACATCGCCGGCCACCACGAGATCATGATGCCGCTGTTTCGGTTGGCGCTTCTGAATGCCGGAAAGCAGTAGGCGGACCAGTTTACGGTTTGCCGTTCGCAGTTTGCGGTCGGAGTGGGGCGATCGACCCCCGGTGTTCGGCTGCGACGGTGAACCGTAGACCGTGAACTGCAAACGCGCGCCGCTCCGTGCCGAATCGGTCGTTTCGACGCCCTCTCGCGCGCGCTGTGGGATCGGTCGGCGGGGGAACGGACGCTCGCGCCCAGCCCCCATCCGCCAGAGAGCCTCCCGATGCCTTCCCGACGCCGGCTGCGACCGCCTACTGCAAACCGCCAACTGCCTACGCGCGCCGCTCCGCGACGAACCAGTCGTTTCAGCCACCTCTCGCGCGCGCTGTGGGATCGGTAGGCGGTAGGCAGTAAAATCCCTCTCCATGTCCCAAGACCTGCTGAAAGTCATCGAGTCGATGCCGGAGCCGGAACTGCTGGTGATCGGCGACGCGATTCTCGACCGCTACGTGTCGGGTCACGTGGGACGCATTTCCCCCGAAGGCCCGATCCCCGTGCTGCTGCATGAGGAGGAGTACGACAAAGCGGGAGGCATGGCCGCCGTGGCGCGCAATCTCGCGCGCCTGAACGCCCGCGTCGGCGTGGCCGGCATCGTCGGCGACGACAAGGACGGCGGCCTGATCCGCTCGCGCCTTGCCGATCTCGGTGTGCACTGCGCCGGGCTGATCGTCGATCCGTCGCGCCCGACGACGCTCAAGACTCGATTCGTGGCCGCGAGTCAGCATGCGCGCCAACAAATTCTGCGCGTCGATCGCGAGGTCACCGATCCCCTGTCGGACGAGATCGAGGCAGCGCTCCTCGACGTCGTCCGCCACGCGCTCGGCCGCGTCCAGGCCCTCGTGCTGAGCGACTACAACAAGGGCGTGCTGCAGGGGGCGTTGTGCGAGCGCATCATCGAGGCCGCGCGCGGGGCCGGTGTGCCGGTCATCGTCGATCCGAAGGGCAGCGACTACTCGCGCTATCGCGGTGCGACGGCGGTGACGCCCAACCGCAAGGAGGCGGGTGAGCATGCCGGCTTCGCGGTCGAGACCCTGGACCAGGCGAGCGCAGCGGCCGAGCGGATCGTCGCGGACCTCGATCTCGACCATTGCTACGTCACCCTGGATCGCGACGGCATCTTCGTGATGAATCGGGACGGGCGCGGGGAACACACCCCGACGCAACCGCGTGAGGTCTACGACGTCACGGGCGCGGGCGACAACGTGATTGCCGTGCTCGCGTACTCGCTGGCGGCCGGCGTGGACCCGGTCACCGCGGCGAAGCTGGCGAACGTGGCAGGCAGCCTCGCCGTCGAGGCGTTCGGTGTCGTGACAATCGGCTGGGACGAAATCGCCACGCGCGTTGCGACCAAGCAGGGCGGGGTCGCGAAGCTCGTCACCTCGGACGTGCTGAAGCGGCTGTTGCGCGGTGCACGGGCATCGGGTCGCAAGATCGTGTTTACCAACGGGTGCTTCGACATCCTGCACCCCGGCCACGTGGACTACCTGCGGCGTGCGAGCGAGTTGGGCCACCTGCTGGTGATCGGGCTCAATGACGACGCGTCCGTCCGTCGGCTCAAGGGGCCCAACCGTCCGGTTAACGGGCTGGAAGCGCGTGCTGCCGTGCTGGGCGGTCTTTCGGTCGTGGACTACATCGTTCCCTTCGGCGAAGACACGCCCTCCGACCTGATCGAACTCGTGCGCCCGGATATCCTGGCGAAGGGTGCCGACTGGGCCGACAAGGGCGTAGTGGGCCGCGAGTTCGTGGAGAGCTACGGTGGGAAGGTCGTGCTGGTCGACCTCGTTGACGGCCACTCCACGACGAGCACGATCGAGCGCGCCAACCGGAAAACGTAATGGCTTCGTTCGACGGCCCGGTCGACCGCTCGCGCAAGGTCGCGTCCGAGCATCGCGGCCGCATCGTGTTCGACGAGGGTGACCGGTTCGAGAAGATCTTCCTCGATCCCGCCGAGTGCTCGGAGGAGCTGGCGAATTTGCGCCGGCTCGACGCGATGGGCATCGCCACGCCGGAGATCATCGCCGCGACCGAGACCACGCTCATCACGCGCACGATGCAGGCGCAGCCGCTCGATCGTGTCATCGCTACCGAGTGGCGCTCGATGCCGCGCGGCCGTCGCAACGAGATCATCGAGGCCGTCGCCGAAGTGTGTCGCAAGGTTCGCGATGCCGGTTGCGATTGGCCCGACCTCGTGACCTACCACCTCTACATTGGAGACGGCCCGATTCGCGTGCTGGATCCCGCGCGCCTCCGCAAAGGCAAGTTCGACGTGTCGCCGCTCGCGTATTCGTGCGACGAGCCGACCGTCACGCGAACCGATCGACTGCGATTCTGGCGCGCGTACGCCGGGGATGCGCCGTTGCCGCGGTTGCGGCGGATCGGCCACCGCGGGCGCTTCCGTCCGTACCGATGGGTGCCCCAGCGCGGCGAGATGATCGAGGTTCCGCCGTGGGATCGATTCGTTCGATTCGCCGATGTGCCGTACGGGAGCGCCGACGAAATCGCGAACCATCCCGACCTGAAGCCGTGGCGGACCCTCGCCGATCGCACGAACGCCACACTCGGCGACCTGTTCGTGAAGATCACGGCGGACCCCGATGAGGCGCGCCGCGAGTGGGAGGCGCATCAGATGCTGATGGGCGCCGGATTCCGTGTGCCGCGCCCCGCGGTGGGAGGCGTGCTTGCGGACGGCCGGGGACTGTTCTCGACACTCCGGTTGCAGGGCGTCTATCCGATGGACTCGGTGTGGGAGACGCTCGATCCGCGCAAGGCCGTCGTCGCCGCCGCGGACCTCGCGCGCTGGCTCCACACCGGCGGTCTTGTGCACAAGGATCTCTATCTGTGCCATCTGTTCGTCCCGAAGGGCGGCGATCGCGTGACGCTGATCGATTTGGCGCGCGTGACGAAGACGCGTTCGCGCCGGTTGCGCATCAAGGACCTCGCTGCGTTGTTGCACAGCGCGAAAGACCTGTGCTCACGCACGGACCTCTGGCGGGGCCTGAAGCGGTACGGCGGAAACAAACGGCTCGCGCGTTCGGTGATCCGCAAGGAGCGCCGCATGGCCCGGCACGTCCCGCGCAATATCCAGGACGGCACCCATCGCCCCTATCGCCCGGAGCCGCGTGGGCACGAAGGGGGCGACGCGTGAGGGTCGGCATCCTGTGTGAACACTCCGATCCCGCGCGCGGTGGTGCGGAGTCCTATCTCGCAGCGCTGACCGAACGCCTGCGCCTGCACGGTCACGACGTCATCGTTGCGGCGCGTACCGGCCCGCACGCCCGGCCCATGAGCAACGACCCCGGTCATCCCGATCGGGTTCTCGTCTATCGCGATGAATTCCTCCCCTGGTTGCGCGACGAGGGAGCCGACGTCGTCCTGACGACTGCGCCGGTGGAAGGCTGCGAGTTCTTTCAGCCACACAACGGTGCACTCGCCGTCTCGGTGCCGTCGCACTACTCCTCCCTGCCGTGGGGTGCGCGCCACTTCCGGGGATGGAACCCGGCGCGGCGCGCGCACTTCGTTCGACTCGAGGCGCACGAGGCGGCCGCCGCGCGCGCCCCGACGACGGTCCTCGCTGTGTCGCCGCGCGTCGAACGCGACTTCCTGGAGCACTACCCCGGATCACGGGTTCTCGTCCTTCGCCCCGGCGTGGACCTGGACATGTTCCAGCCGCCGCCCAACCCGAACGGCCCGCTGCTGTTCGTGAGCGGCAACTTCCGGCTGAAGGGACTCGGCCCGCTCTTGCGCACCGTCCGGCGCAATCCGCCGCTGCGCCTGACGATCGCGGGCGGCAAGTGGCGCCGCCCCGCGCCGCGTGCGGAGTTCCTCGGCCGCGTGGAGGACATGCCCGCGTTCTATCGCTCCGGCTCGCTGCTCGTGCATCCGACCTTTTACGATTCCGCGGCCGGCGTCGTCCTTGAGGCGCTCGCCTCCGGGCTCCCGGTCGTGAGCTCGGTTCACGATGGAAACTCGGATCTGGCCGTCGAGGCGGGTGGGGCGGCCATCCAGGATCCGAGGGACACGGAGGCTCTCGCTCACGCCATCGAACAAGCGCTGGCCGCTGCGGATCCGGAGCGATCCCGCGCCGTCGCCGAGCGCTACCCGGCTGCTGCCATGCTCGATCGCGTGGTAGAGACGCTCACGGGCTGATAGGTTCTGACTCCATGTGGCCCTTCTCCGACAGCAAGATCGCCTCGCGCGAGTTCAAGCGCCTGCTGATTCGCGTGCCCAACCCGCTGGGCGACATGATCATGGCGACGTCGGCGCTCGACGCGCTGAAGGAGCGCTATCCGAACACGGCGTTCATCGGCCACGGCACGGGCCTCGCCGAAGGCATCTTCGACGGCGGCGGTTGGTTCGACGAGTTCATCGTGGTCGGTCGCAAAGAGAGCGTGTTCGATCAGGCCGAGCGCCTGCGCGCCGCGAACGTCGACGCGTGCCTGCTGCTGTCCGGTTCGCTGCGTACCGCGTTCCCGCCGTTCTTCGCGCGCATCAAGCACCGCATCGGCTATCGCTGGAGCGGCCGCACGTGGACGTTGACCGCGCACTTTGAGCGTCCGCGCCCGGGTGGCAAGAAAGCCGCGTATCCGACGAAGCACTACTTCCTTGATCTCGTCGCGAACCTCGGGGCCGACGGAGACCACATGCGTCCGGTCCGTCTCGGCCTGACCGAAGAAGACAAGACGGACTCGGCAGCGTGGCTCGCGAGTCATGGGGTGGGGGCCGGGGAGGGGTACTTCACCATGGCGGTCGGCGCCGGCTTCGGGCCGAGCAAGATCTGGCCGCTCGAACGGTTTGCCGAGGTCGCCGACGCGATGGTCGAGCGCCATGGCGCCAAGCCGATCCTCCTGTGCGGCCCGAACGAGCTCGATCTCGGTGAGACGGTGGTGAAAGCGATGAAGCACAAGATCGCCAACTACGGCGACCCGATGCTGCCGACGCCGGTACTCAAGGGCGTGATCGCCGGGTGCCGCATGATGGTCTGCAACGATATCGGCCCGCGCCACGTCGCCGCTGCGTTCAACCGCCCGATCGTCTGCATGATGGGTTCCACCGATCCCATCTACTCGCAAACCGACATGGACAACCAGATCGTGATCCTTGCCGAGGGTGTCGACTGCATGCCGTGCCACCTCAAGGTCTGCCCGATCGATCATCCCTGCATGAAGGGGATCACGACGGACATGGTGCTGCCGGAGGTGGAGCGCGCGTGGGAAGCGAATACACAAGCGTGAGCCGTGGAGCGGCGCGCGTCTGCGGTTTACGGTTTGCAGTTTGCGGTCGCAGCCGGCGCTGGGAAGGCGTCGGTCGGCCGCCCGACGATGCCCAGCTGCGCGCGCAGCGCGTCGGCGCAGGGAAGGCGTCGGAGAGCACGAAGGCGGGGACGGACTGAGTACCGAGCGCGCTTACGACCTGCTCGCGCGCGGGCGCGGTGCGGGTGCGCTGTGGGCGCTCGATGCGCCGCGCGAAGTCGTGCATCCGATGCTGGTGCGCCTCATCACCGAGGATCCGCGCATCGATCGGCAGTTGGAGGAGCGAGGCGCGTACTACGCGTACTTGTGCGAGCACACTTCGCTGGATCTCGCCCCGCTGGAAGGCTTCTTGCGAAGCCTCGACCCCTCCGACAATCGCGGGCGCTGCTTCCTCACCCAAGCAACACTCGGGTGCCTGCTGCGTCGCGGGAACGAGCGTGCCGGTGGAATCCTGTGCGGCTACGTGGCGTACGGCGGTCTCATCGGGGACGCGCTCTCGGAGCTTTCCGATGCGGGACGCGATGACCTTGTCACCAACTGCCGGGACACGGTGATTTCCCGCTTCCGTGGAGATCCCGCGAAGCTAGTGTCGGCGACGGACATGCTCCCGCCGGAGACTCGCGCAGCTTGGATCGAACGGGAACCGCTGCTTCGCGATGCGTGGGCGCGCGACACCAAGCCGGATCGTCGTCCCGTCCCCAAGGTCCTGCTTGAGCCCGACGACCCGAGCCTTGCCGACGCGCCTTTGAGCGAGCTTCTGCTTAAGGCGTCACGCTACGGGGCTCCGCCGCGCAGGTTCCTTCACGCGTGCCGCGAACGGTGGGGCGATGCATTGCCGGATGAGATCGCCACCGTCGTTCGAGAAACCCCTCGCGGGCCGCCGCGTGGGAGTGCGATTTGTCTGCTTGAGTCGCTTCCAGCTGCCGTGCGGAGGGCCGCAATGCGGCGGTGGGCGATGTCTACGGACGAAACCGAACAGACCCTCGCCACGCATCTCCTGAGTCGCGACGCGGAGACCTTAGACCTCGATGCAATCCGGCGCTTCTGGCCGGCTGCGTGGGAAACGCGGGACGACCAATACACCATCGACTTGCTGGTGTTCGCGCTCGGGAAGATCGTCACAGGCTCCGTCCACGCGGAGCTGGTTGACGCCTACGAGGGGTGCGCCCGGTCCACCGCGCGTGCGCATGCAGTGCGGTCGCTGGAAGCGACGTCTCCGGACTTCGCTTCCCAGCAAGCAGGGGAGTGCCTGTGGGACTGTGAGTGGATGGCCCGGACATCCGCGGCTCGCACGGTGCGCCTCGACTCGGCCCGCGTGCGCGATCGGCTCGCCGCCATGGCTGCCGACCCGGCTGAGGACGACGAAGTCCGCGCCGCCGCGGCGCGTGCGGGAGGCCGTTGACACCGGAGCGAGCCGTGGAGCGGCGCGCGTAGGCGGTAGGCGGTCGCAGCCGGCGATGGGAAGGCGTCGGTCGGCCCGCCGGCGTCCGCCCCCCCTCCGACCGTGAACCGCAAACCGTAAACCCGCTTGCCGGACCGCCTGCCCTGCGCCCCTTCCCCGCGCCCATCCCCTTCTCTCTGGCTGTTGGTTTCCGCTGTTAAAATTCGCGCTTAACCTCTTAGGAACCGGAAAAAAGCCATGAAACAAGCTTCCATTGCCCTGTTTGCTCTCGCTCTCGGACTCGTGCTCGCCCAGGACCAGCGCCCGGTTGAGGCGCAGGGTGCGAAGGGTCAGTTCTCCGTGCTCATCATCGACTTCGCCGACGTCGTCGAAAACTGCGAAGAGGCGAAGGACATTTTCGACGCCTGGAAGAAGCAGCGCGAGAAGGCGGAGACCGATCTTCGCTCGCGCGCAGCGGACCTCAACAAGCGCATCCAGGACATCCAGAAGAAGACCAAGCTCTCGGAGCGTGACGACAAGACCTACGACGCGCTCAAGCGCGCCATCGAGGAGAAGGGTGAGCTCGAAGGCGAGATGGCGTACAAGAACGTCATGGACCAGGACTTCATCGCGCGTCGCATGCAGGAGTTGATGCGTGGCGCGAAGGGCTTCACGAACGAGGTTCGCCTGGAGCGCGGAGCCGACATCGTGATCGGCACGAAGCGCGGGCCCATTCAGTTGGAAAGCCAGCAGGATCTGCAGGAAGAGATGCTGCGTCGTCGCGCGCTGGCGTACGACAAGAAGATCGACATCACCGACGAGGTGAAGCGCATGATGAATGCGGATTGGGCGAAGCGCAAGGCGAACAAGTAGCCGATCGCTGGAACCGCATGAGCCGCTGGGAAGAAGCCGCACTTCGCGTGCGCGAGCACTTGAGCACGCGCATTGTGGGTATGGACGATGCGACGGAGAAGATTCTCCTGTGCATCCTCACGCGCAACCATGCATTGCTGGTGGGCGTCCCCGGGCTTGCGAAGACGCTGCTGATCAGTTCGCTTTCCGAGCTGCTCGATCTCAGCTTCGCACGCATCCAGTTCACGCCGGACCTGATGCCCAGCGATATCACCGGCACCGAGGTCCTGGCAGGAGGCGACGATGACGGTCGCGCCTTCCGTTTCCTGCCGGGACCCGTCTTCGCCAACATCGTGCTGGCCGACGAAATCAACCGGACGCCGCCGAAGACACAGGCGGCGCTCATGGAAGCGATGGAGGAGCGCCAGGTCACTTCGGTGGGGGTGCGGTATCCGCTGCCGGAGCCGTTCTTCGTGCTCGCCACGCAGAACCCGATCGAGCAGGAGGGGACCTACCCCTTGCCCGCCGCGCAGCTGGATCGTTTCATGTTCCGCATTCGCATCGACTATCCCGCCGAGGACGTCGAGCAGCGCGTGGCCCGGCGCGTGAGCCGTCGGAGCGAGCCCGAACTCAAGCCGGTCCTCGGCCGCGAGGAGATGACCGCGTTCCGCGATGAGGCGCGCGGGATCGTTGTGGGGGATTCGCTCGAGCGGCGCATCGTCGAGTTCGTGCGCTCCAGTCGCCCGGAGACCGAAGGCGCACCCGATTTCGTGAAGAACTGGATCGAATTCGGGGCGAGCCCTCGCGCGGCGCAAGCGCTGCTCGTCGCGTCCCGTGCTCGCGCGCTGTTGCACGGTCGCACGCATGTTCGTGAGGAGGATGTCGTTGCGCTCGCTCCCGACATCGTCCGCCATCGGCTGGTCCTCAACTACCACGCGACCGCCGAGGGGATCCGCGCCGTCGACATCGTCCACCGCCTCCTGGCGTTGCATTTTGAGACGGCGCGGCCGGCCACGGAAACCGAGCGTCAGCCGTTCTGGCGGCGCCTCTTCGCGCGCACTGCAAAAACCGCAAGCGCGTAGGAGATTCCGGCCGGGAATTTCCGTGTTCGATGCTCAACCAAGGGGCTTTCCTGCCGATATTGCACGCGGAGGAATCCCTTGGCAGGCACCGACAACCGTAGCAGCGCTGTTTCCACCCTGGGCGGCCGTGTTCTGATCGCGGAGGACGACGGCTATTACCGTCGCACTCTCGAAGAACGACTCGTCGTCGCGGGTCACGAAGTGGTGTGTGTGTCCAACGGTGCCGAGGCGTGGGACGAACTCGAGAACCGTCCGTTCGAGGTGCTCCTCGCCGACTGGATGATGCCGACGATGGACGGCTACGAGCTGTGCCGACGCGTCAAGGCGTCCGGTCGTCTGCAGGATCTGTACTGCGTGTTGCTGACGACCCGCGACCGCATTTCGGATGCGGCTGCTGCGCTCGATGACGGAGCCGACGACTTCCTCGTGAAGCCCTGTACGGAGCACAGCCTGATCGCGCGCGTGCGCACCGGCATCCGCGTGAGCCGCTTGCACGGACGACTCGATGAGGTCTCCCGTCGTGATTCGCTGACCGGGACGGGCCATGCCGGGAGCCTCGACGACGTGCTGTTCGATGAAATTGCCCGCGCGCATCGGTATGACCTGCCGCTTTCGATGGTCATGATCCGCGTCAACCACATCGCGCAGATCAACGACAACCACGGCCACACCGTCGGCGACGAGGTGTTGGCGGGTGCGGGCGAACGGATCATGGCGCGCGTGCGCGCTGGCGAGACTGCGATCCGCTCCGACGGCGACCGGTTTGCCGTGATTCTGCCGAGCACACCGATCGACGGGGCGCGCGTCGTGGGGGCCGACCTTGAGCGGATCCTTTCGCAGATTGCGCTGCCGCGGTCCGATGTGAGCCCGTACCGCGTCTCCGCGACCGCCGGCTGCGTGCAGCTGGGTACCGCCGATGGCGTCAGCGAGCTGCTGGCCCGCGCGCGTCAGGAGTTGTCGGATCGGAACCACGAGCAGATGCGCGCTCAGCTGCGCATGATGGCTCACTAGGCTGAGGGCCTGGTTCGCGGTCGAAACGTCGGCCCCAGCGTCTCCCTCCGTCGCGAGTAACTCGTCACCGTGCGGCCGACGACCGCGCAGCTCAACCGCCGCAGTCCCAGGAGGGGAATCGAGGTTGACATATTGATAATGAGAGTTCATTATCATCCGAATGATGACAAACGCCCATGGTTTTTCGGCCGCCCTCCTCGCGCTGTGCGCTGCGTGTGCCTCGACCCCCTCCGCGCATGGGGTTGAGTCCGAACGTGGCGAAGCCGCTCTGCATGGACAGGTCGCTTCCACCCTGAACTCTGCGCGTCTCGAAGAACACGCGCACGACCATGACAGCGACGACGACCATGACCACGAGCCGAGGGAGCCGCTTGGATTCCAGATCGGGAAAGGATGGCTGGATCCCTGGCTTCATCGCCATGCCAGCCCCAACGGGACACCGCTCGTGCACCCATTCCTCACGGAGCCGGCCTTTCTCGGGAGAGATGTCTTCTTGACCTACACCGCCGAAGACCGCGCGTCGGCACTCGAAGCGGAGATCGAGTGGGCGCTCACGCGCAGGTTGGGGCTGGTGGTGGAGGGGGCGTACGAGGACAACGAGGTTTCCGGCGGCTTCGGCGACACCTTCGTCGCCCTGCGCGCGCTGCTCGTGGAGCAGGAGCGCTACCTGATCTCCGTCAGCGGAGAGGCGCGCCTACCGACGGGAAGCGCGCGAAAAGAGACGGGAACCGGGGAGTCGGGATGGGCGGCCATTGCGCACGGATGGTTCGATCTCGGCGGCTGGTACACCCTGCAAGGCACGGCGGGGTATGAGGCCATTCCCTCGCTCGACGAGTCTGCCTTCATCTGGTCGGCGACGTTCGCGAAGTCGTTCGCGGTTTCGCCGTTGTTTGAAGGTCGTCGCGATCCGCACGGGTTCGTCCCCGCCCTGAGTCTGCTGGCCGAGGTCGCGGGGGAGGACGACGAAGGGTTGTGGTTGGCCGGCGTGAGCTACTCCATCGCGGGCGACCTCGATGTACGCGCCGCCTTCTCGCGCTCGTTCGAAGGCGAGAACAGCTGGACCATCGGCGTCATCTGGCACTTCTGATCCCCGCCGGCTCCACGCTCGATTGCTGCTCCGCGCGTCACGAAACGCGGCCCAGACCCGCTGAAGCGGATCCACGCTTTGGCGCGACAGATCCGTGCGCGGTGGAGTCAGGACTCGCGGAGTCGGTGCAGAGTCATGGGGCGGCTTGGTCTTCGAGAGACGCAGACTAGCGCAGCTTCGGACGCACGACGAGCCCTTCGTCTTCCATCCACTGCCCCACGGTATTGAAGCGCGCGAGGTGGTGGGCGTACTGCAGGTGGAGGCATTTGACCTTGGCGAAGTCGAACATGCCGCCGATGCCGCGCTTGAGGAAATCCTCCTCGAGTCCCGCCTCGCGCACTCGTTCGCGGTCGTCGTCGCTCAAAAGTTCCCAGCGCTCCTGGATGTACGACTCGTGCTCGCGAGCGTGGGCCGCGAGCGCCTCGTCGTCTTCCCGGAGTCGCTGCTGGAACCTGCGGATCCAACCGTCGCGTTCGGCATGGGAGATGTGCTTCACCATCGCCTCGTCGGCCAGCCAGAACAGCGTCGGAAACGGTTCCGGTCGCTCCTCGACCATGCGAATCGGATAGCAACGATGCACGAGAACGGTGCCATCCTCGGCGACGACGAAGTCCTCGGTCCGGAGATCCTTGAAGCGGCGTTGTCTCACGACTGCACCCGCGCCGGCGACAGTTCGCGAAGTTGCCGGTTGTGGATCCGGTCGAGTGTGATCTGTGCGAGCACGGCACCGATCAGCGCCATGAACATGTCCCACTGCGCGTCCCACACATCGCCCTGTACACCGAGGAACTCCATCGATCCGTCGCCTCCCTGGACGGCGTACTGCCATTCAACGAGCTCGTAGAACGCGGAGAACGCGAGGCACACGCAGGTCACGAGGAAGAACATCCATTTGCCCGCGCGCAGGGGCGATCGGCGGATCAGGATCTCCCGCGTGAGGATGGCAGGCATGAACCCCTGCGCGAAGTGTCCGATGCGGTCGTACGGGTTGCGCTGCAGGTCGAGAACGTCCTGGATCCAGTTGCCGATCGGCACGCGCGCGTAGGTGTAGTGGCCGCCCACGATCAGGATGATGGAGTGGATCGCGATCAGCCAGCACAGCACGGATGTGAGGCGAAAGCGCCGCCACGTCGCCAACAGCAGAATCGCGCCGATCAGGACCGGCACCGTCTCGGCAAACCAGATCGTGCCGTCGTACGCGCCGATGCGCGAAAGCACCAGGCACGCGAGGACGAAGCCGAGCAGGATACGAGCCGGTCGATCCGCCACGAGCAGGCCGCCCTAGTCCCAGATGAAGTCGCTGGCGTCGATCGAGCGCTCGCAGTACTCGCAGCGCACGACGACGGGATCATTGCTCAGCACGAGAAACGAACCCGTTGTGCGCTCGGCGCGTGTGATGCAGCCCGGGTTGACGCAGCGCATGATGCCCTGGAAGCGGAGCGGCGGCGTCAGGTCGTGCTTGCCGTGGAGCTTGTAGTCGCGAATGATCGAGAGCGTCGCGTCGGGGCTGATGAGCGCGAGCTTGGCTGCTTCGCGCCCCTTCAGCTCGTAGTCCGAGATCTTGATGATGTCCTTGCGGCCGAGGCGTCCGGACTCCAGGTTGATGCCCACCGTGATCCGCGTGTCCATGGGAAGATCGAGCACCTGCAGGCAGCGCAGCGCCGTGCTCGCGCGCAGGTGGTCGATCACCGTGCCATGGTCGAGTTTCGGAACAACGTAGCTCTGCTCCATGTTCATTTCAGGACCTCGTCGGCACACCCGAGCAGGAGGGCGAGCAGCGCCTTGCGCACCGCGACGCCATAGTGCGCCTGGCGGAAGTACGCCGCGTGCGGCTTGTTGTCGACCTCGGGCGCAATCTCCGTGACGCGCGGCAGCGGATGCAGGATCGCAAGATCCTCTCGCGCGTGCGTCAGCGTTTCGAGGTCGAGTCGATACGCGTCCTTGAAACGCTCGTACTCCAGCGGGTCGGTGAAGCGCTCGCGCTGCACGCGCGTCATGTAGAGCACGTCCGCGTCCGGGAGCGCTTCCTCCAGCGACTCGGTCTCGCGATAGGAGACGCCGAGCGATTCCAGCGCTTCGAGTTGCTCCTCGGGAAGGCGCAGGAAACCCGGAGACACGAGTGTGATGCGCGCGTCGAACAGCGCGAGCACGGTGACGAGGCTATGCACCGCGCGGCCGTACCGCAGGTCTCCGGCGAACACCACCTCGAGATTGTCGAGTCGACCGACCTCGCGGCGAATCGTGTACAGGTCGAGGAAGGTCTGCGTGGGATGCTGGTGCGCACCGTCGCCGCAGTTCACAACCGGGCAGTCGACGTATTCCGCGGCCAGTCGCGCCGCTCCCTCGCGAGGGTGCCGGATCAGCAGCAGGTCGGAGTAGCCTTCGACGACGCGCACCGTGTCGGAGAGCGACTCGCCCTTGGACTGACTCGAAACGCCGCCCTCCGCGAAGCCGATGGCGTGTCCGCCGAGTCGACCGATCGCCGCTTCGAAACTCAGTCGCGTGCGCGTCGAAGGCTCGAAGAAGAGCGTGGCAATAACGCGGCCCGCGAGAGGGGTTCCATGTCCCTTCTCGAACCGGTCGGCGGCATCAAGCAGGAAGAGGATCTCGTCGCGTTGGAAATCCCCGACCGTGATGACGTCCCGACCTACAAAATCGCTGGCGGCGACCACTTCGGCGCAAGAGTACCTGTTGAAAGCCGGAACGCCAACCTGCTACGCGCCGGAGGGTGTGGGGCGGGCTGTATACTCCGGGCTGGATGCAGCGGACCGCAGCGATCTTCCTCGTATTGCTGGTTGCCCTCCCGGTTCTTCCCGGATGCGGCAGCAGCCCGCGCAAGGACTTCGACCAAGGCGTGACCGTACATTTCATCCTGTTCCGCGAGCAGGCCCCGAAGGAAAACGTGACGCTCAAGCCGGTCTTCACCGTCGGCGACTCGGTCACGCACGCGCCCGAGGTTGTCTTCGGGCCCGACGAGGCCCTCGCCATCGGGACCGCGCGCGTGAAGGCGCCCCGGGGCAAGAAGACACGCATCTCTTTTTGGGATCCGCGCACGCGCACCGGCTCCCGCGACACGTTTGA
>Ga0070729_10003441_pt1 | contig 18421 bp, 19 predicted proteins | sample tdDd472_FD_66725 | JGI IMG/M metagenome (GOLD analysis project Ga0070729, IMG submission 66725) | Marine sediment microbial communities from the Atlantic coast under amendment with organic carbon and nitrate - tdDd47.2 | ecosystem: Environmental > Aquatic > Marine > Coastal > Sediment | place... | reverse complement strand
GCCCTTTTCCGCGATCATCTCCGTGGCCAGGCGCAGTTTCTCGTCGATGGCGGCATCGTCCTGTGACGGGTCGTGGTGGTAGAGGCAGAGTTCGCGGACTTCCGCCTTGCAGGCCAGTTCGACGACCTGACTGAGGCAGCTGTGGCCCCAGCCGACCTTGGAGACATATTCGTCGTCGGTGTAGGTGCTGTCGGTCACCAGCAGGTTCGCGCCCCGCACGAAATCGGCAAGCTGGTCCATGTACTCCGGCGAGTGGTACTCGGAATCCGGCAGGAACAGTTCATTGTCGGTGATGTAGCAGAAGCTGCGCTCGCCATATTCGACCCGGTAGCCGAGGCAATAGCCGGGGTGGGACAGCAGCATGGTGCGCACCTTCAGCCCGGCGACGTCATAGGTCCCCTCCCGCAGGTCGCGGAAGGTGACGCGGGCGCCGAACTCGCGAACCGTTATCGGGAAATAGGCCCCGTCCATCTGCGCCGAGACCAGGTCACCGATGCCCATGGAACCATGCGACGGACCGAGGATCTCGTAGTCGTTGCCGGTGACATACAGCGGCGCGAAGAACGGCAGGGCGTTGATATGGTCCCAGTGCGGATGGGAGATGAAGATCTTGCCCTCCGTCCTGGTCTTGCCAGCCTTCATCAGGCTGTCACCAACCTCCCGAATGCCACTGCCGGCATCGAAGACGAAGAACTGGCCGCGGGGAAAGTTGAGCGTGATGCAGTTGGTCTGGCCACCATATTTCAGGCTGTCCGGACCGGGCTTGGGCAGCGTGCCGCGCACCCCCCAGAACTTCACCTCCACGGTGTCGTTGAGGATGCGCTCCACCGTCTCCAGGAACAGGTCACCCTTGATCGGCTTCTGGATGAAGGCATCGGCACCAACCTCCAGCGCGCGGCGGCGGTCGTAGTCGAAGGCCTTGCCGGAAAAGACGAAGATGCGGGTATCGGCATGTGCCGGGTCTTCCCGCAGCCTCTGGGTCAGTTCCAGCCCGTCCATGTCCGGCATCATGATGTCGGTGACCACGCCATCCGGCTTCTCGCGCCGGATCGCCTCCAGCCCTTCGAGGCTGGATTGGAACACATCGACTGCATGCCCGGCTCGCTTCAGCAGCGCCGCCGCATGGCCTGCCGCAACCCGGTCATCATCAACGATGATGAAACGGCGCTGCTCAGCCGCGCCGAGATCATCTGGCACGTCGGCCCCTCCTGATTTCCTGTCCCCGGAGGACAGTATGAAATGAAACTGTCACAGATACAGCCCTTCGCGGGTGTGATGGCCGATCCGGGTCAGTTCGCAAAGACCTTCTGCAGCAATTCGGTCGTCCGCTTGGCCGGATTGGCGCGGATCGCCGCCTCCTCGACGGCCAGATAGTGGAAGATGCCGTCGAGACCGAGGTCGAGCACGTGACCGGTCAGATCGGCCCTCAGATCGGGGACCAGCGGCATGTTGCCAAACTCACCGACAGCATTCTCGTAGGTCTGGATGGCACCGACCTCGGAAAGGCTCCGGTCGACGACAGGCTCCATCTCCGCCAGCAGGCCGGGCGTCATGCGCTGACGGAAATACTGTGTCGCCGCATCCTTCGGGCCGTTCAGGATATTCATGGCGTCGTCGATGGTCATGCTGTCGACCGCATCGACAAACAGGTCGCGCGCCTTGACCGATGCCGTTTCGGCGGCGCGATTCAGGCGCGTCTCCAGGTCATCGAGCTGGTTCGACAGCCCCATGCGGTTCAGCACCTTCTGCGCGCGGGCCAGATTGTCGGGCAGTGGAATGTGAATAAGACTGTCACTCTCGAAGCCGCCCAGCGCACTGACTTGGTCGATCACGCGGGCGCTGCCGATGCGAAGTGCTTCCTTGAGACCGCGCCCGACCTCATCCGCACCGAGCGCTGAATCGGACGATGAACCACCGAGAGACGGGATGCTCTGCTTGGCACCGCCCAGCAGATCCTTGGCCTTGCCGAACAGGCTGTCCGCGGCAACAGGTGCCGAGAGCAGGGTCATCGCGAGCAGCAGGGCAATCTTGCGCATGTTCATTCTCCACATCACTGAGCCGGGGCCGTGATGATCATCTCAGTCACTGACGCATATGGAAAGTGGCGGCGTCTCCGCCTTGCGGAGATACCACGGCGACCCGGACAGCATGGATTGGGGGGTCGGGGATCCTGATTGCTGCCCGGGTCGTCGGGAGCCCGAGGGCTGGTCGTACAACAGCAAGCAACAGGCCAGAATCCGCCTGCACGGGAACCTTCCAGACAATTAACCAGCAGCAAAGCTGAGGTGAAACGAAGATTCGGACGCAAGATCGCGTACTTGGCCGGAATGCCGTCGGTCCGGGATTTTCCCGCAGTTGTCGGAAGTGTGATGACGGTTAACATCGCGCCGACGCGATTGACCTAACGCAAACTGTGAACAGCGATTGCAAATAGCCGTGATCAATGCTCCGAAACGCGACTGGCGGTGCATATTGGGACAACTGCAATGAATGAGCACAAGTGGTCGAGACGGCATTTCATCGGCCTCATGACCGCCAGTGCGGGCCTGTTGAGAGGTCCTGCGGCGGCGGGCGCCAGTTCCACGGCGCAGCCCGCATCCACAATTATGCCCGACGAGGCGTACCCGCACACACGCACCTTCATGCAATGGCCCACCAGCCGTGCTGTTCACACCGATCCGAATTTTTCTCGACTTCCTGCAGCAAGCCGTGGCGCGCATTGCCAACACGGTCGTGGCATTCGAGCCGGTGAACATGCTGATGCATCGCGATCAGATCGGCCGATGCGCGGGGCTTGCCCCTGAAGATCACGCGAATCCCTGATCCGACCCGGTCACGCGTCCGCACGCCGGATTTCGTTGCGTCATACGCGAACTACTACGTCTGCAACGGGGCGGCCGTCATGGCCGAGTTCGGCGACCCGGATGCTGACGCCGAAGCGCGGCGGGCCATTGGCCGGTTCCATCCCGAACGGGAAATCATTGCCATCAATGTCGACGCGGTCGGAATGGTCGGCGGTGGCATCCATTGCGCGACGCAGCAGCAACCCCGATCCCGCATGGACTGATCCCGCGCACCGACCGCGGCGATCTCAGACCGGCACCACGTGGAGATTCAGGCGCGTCCTAGCTCTTCTTGCGGAACGCATCCAGCGACACGACCTCGCCGGCCTTCTCCTCCGGAGTCCCCTCGTCACCTTCTTCGGCCTCCGGCGCATCCGCGTCCCCGGATTCCTCCGGCACCTTCATCGGCGCGAAGGCATTGCCGGCGGGCACCACGGACTCGCCGTCGATCTGGTCCATCTGCGGCTCGAACTGCAGACCGAACTGCACGCTCGGGTCGGCAAAGGAGGTGACGGCCGCATAGGGCACATGAATGCGGGTCGGCAGCTTGTTGAAGCTGAGCGAGACCTCGAAGAATGTCTCCTCCACCTTCAGATCCCAGTACTGGTGCTGCAGCACGATGGTCATGTCGTGCTCGTAGCGCTCCAGCAGGTGGTCAGGCAGTTCGACCCCCGGGAAACGGGTCAGGAACGTGACATAGAAATGATGATTGCCATGCAGCCCTTCGGTATTGGCGGCGTTCAGTGCACGCCGGACGACCCCGCGCAGGGCGTCCTCGACCATCTGAGCGTATTTCATCGTTCCCTCCGAAGTCGGTCGTCCGCACCGCGCTGCAATACCACCAGGGTCACGACAGTCCCGGACGCAAAAGAGTGGGGGGCTTCTGTTGCCCGGCGCCCCCCGGGCCGCGCTTGCTTAGCTATTAAGCAGCGAGCACCATTTCATTATCATTGGCACTTATCAAAGTTGGTCCGATACGGTGGTACCATGCCGGGCGAAAACCACACCTTTACTACGCACGTCGATCCTGTTTCGCCCCCATCGGGTCCCGTCGTCCCCGGCACATGGCCGGTTGGAGGGTTTGGTGGAGGCGCCGGGCACTGCCCCCGGGTCCGTTACGCCTATTTCGTATAGCGTTTATCGCCATAGTCGGTTGCCCGACAGCCCCTATATGGGCCATTTCGACGGCATTTCCTAGAGGGGTCACGCGGAATTCGGGATCGTCGAATCGCCAATTGCCCCTATCATCGTGCGCCCACGCTACCGGAGAACGCCCAGATGCCGCTGACACAGGACCAGATCGACGATATCGAGCGGATGCGGGCGGAAACGCAGCCCACGCGACGGGTTGTCTCCGCCGCGCTGGAGGATCAGCTCTACACTGCCGTTCCCCTGCTCGATCATGGCTTCGTGCGGGTCATCGACTACATGGGCGACGACAATGCCGTAGTGCAGGCGGCGCGTGTTTCATACGGGCGCGGCACCCGCAAGGTCAGCCAGGATGCCGGTCTGATCCGCTACCTGATGCGGCACCGCCACACGACGCCGTTCGAGATGTGCGAGATCAAGTTTCACGTCAAGCTGCCGATCTTCGTGGCGCGCCAGTGGATTCGCCACCGCACCGCCAATGTGAACGAATACTCCGCCCGCTATTCGATCCTGGACCGCGAATTCTACATCCCGGAGCCGGAGCAGCTTGCGTCCCAGTCGACCGCGAACCACCAGGGCCGTGGTGCCGTGCTGGAGGGGGAGGAAGCCGCCCAGGTCCTCGACATCCTGCGCAACGATTCCGCGCAGGTCTACGAGCACTATTCGGAGATGCTGAACGAGGGCACGGACGGTCAGCCACTGGATGCGAACAGGAGCGGGCTGGCGCGGGAACTGGCGCGGATGAACCTGTCGCTCAATTTCTACACCCAGTGGTACTGGAAGACGAACCTGCACAACCTGATGCATTTTCTGTCCCTGCGTGCAGATCCGCATGCACAATACGAAATTCGCGTCTACGCGGACGCGATGATCGAGATGATGCGGGCCTGGGTGCCGCTGACCACCGATGCGTTCGAGGAGTACCGGCTGGGAGGTATGCATCTGTCCCGCACCGCGGTCTCCATCGTGCGCCGGATGCTGGCGGGGGAGCAGGTAACGCAGGCAGATAGCGGCCTCTCGGCCCGGGAGTGGCGGGAAATGATGGGCGCGCTGGAGCGCGATTGAGCGTCGCGGCGCTGTCACCCGGCCCCGCGACAGGGACAAGGTCAGGTCAGATCACCCTTGCGGTACGGTTCTTGCGTCTCCTAGTGTCACCAGACCATTGACGACCGGCGCCCGCGCTCAGACGCGGACCGGTGCCGAGAACAGGGAATGCCGGACAGTGACGCAAGAGACCCGGACATGAGCGAGACCAGCGGCAATTTCGAGATCGGGGGGCGCGCGCCCTCCCTGCAGCAGATATTCGACAAGTGGCTGCAGGCCTTTGGCGGTGCCTGGCAGGCGGAAAGCGCCGAAGACCTGGCAGGGCTGTTCGACGCCGACGGCGCCTGGTTCGAGAGCCCCTTCGGGCCGCCGGTCAAGGGTGCCGAGGCCATTCGCGCGCACTGGCAACAGGCCTTGCAGGGTCAGGCGGACATCGTCTTCATGTATCGCATCCTGGCCACCAACGGCGACATGGGTGTGGCCCGCTGGGCCGCGCAGTTCGACCTGGTCGAGTCAGGGGTTCGCGTCGAATGCGACGGCATCATCGAATGTCGCCTGATGGCCAATGGCGCGGCACGGGTTGCCCGCATCTGGTGGCACAACCGTGAGGCCCCGGCGCGCAAGGATAACTGAGTACACCGCTCAGCATTCAGCTTGATGCTCCTCTGCACCAATAGTGTCTTGCGCTTCGTCCTGCCCAGCGCCATGACTCGGCCAACAGGGGAGGATTTCTCATGACGATCAAGGTCTACGACTGGCTTGCACATCACGCGATGTTTCGCGGTGAACACACCGCGCTGATCGATCTGGCAAGTGATCGCCGGTTTTCGTACATCGAAACCAATGAGCGCACGGGCCGCCTGGCGAGCTGGCTGTCACGCGATCTCGGCGTGCAGAAGGGGGATCGCGTTGCGGTGCTGGCCCCCAACACGACCGATGTCGTGGAAATCCAGTTCGCCTGTGCCAAGCTCGGTGCCGTCATGGTGCCGCTCAACTGGCGTCTGACGGTCTCCGAGCTGAGTTTCATCACCTCTGATTCCACGCCGAAGGTCATCGTTCACGGCAGCGAGTTCGCGGACACGGCGCGGGCAGTGGCCGAGAAGGTCGGGATTCCCCACATTGTCGAGACCACCTGCGACGGTGGCGACAGCCCCTATGAGCGCGGAATAGCGAGCCAAACCGAGCCAACGCCGATGACGGAGCTGACGCACGATGATCTGTGGACCATCATGTACACCTCCGGCACCACGGGGCTGCCCAAGGGCGCGATGATCACCCATGGCATGACGTTCTGGAATACCGTCAACCTGGGTTCTCCCCACCGCATCACGCCGGATTCGGTGCAACTGACCGTGCTGCCGCTGTTCCATACCGGCGGTCTCAACTGCTACACTAATCCGGTCATGCATGCGGGCGGCACGGTGCTGATCATGCGTACCTTTGACCCGATGACCGGACTGAAGCTGCTCGGTGATCCGGAACTCGGGATCACCCACTTCTTCGGTGTGCCGGCCAACTATCAGTTCATGGCACAGCTGGACGAATTCCCCGACACCGACCTCTCGCGCGTTCAGGTCGCGGGCGTCGGCGGTGCCCCGGTTCCCGTTTCCCTGCTGGAAACATGGGCCGCGCGCGGTCTCGGCCTGGCACAGGGCTTCGGCATGACGGAGACGAGCCCGACCGTTCTGGTGCTGGACGCGGGCGACGCCATGACCCGCCCCGGCTCGGCCGGCAAGCCCGCGCTGCACAACCAGGTGCGGATCGTGGACGAGAACGGCAACGACCTGCCGGTGGGCGAGATCGGCGAACTCTGGTGCAAGGGTCCCAACATCACCCCCGGCTACTGGAACCGCCCGGAGGCCACCGAGGCCGCGATCCAGGACGGCTGGCTGAACACGGGTGACGCATCGCGCTGCGACGCGGATGGCTTCTACTTCATCGTTGACCGCACCAAGGACATGTACATCTCCGGCGGCGAGAACGTCTATCCGGCAGAGGTCGAGAACGTGATCTATCGCCTGGACCAGATCGCGGAAGCCGCCGTGATCGGCCTGCCCGACGACAAGTGGGGGGAAATCGGCTGCGCCGTGATCGTGCTGAAGAAGGGCGCGGAACTCTCTGCGGACGCGCTGACGGCCTATTGCCGCGAGCATCTGGCGACCTTCAAGGTGCCGCGCCGTGTCGAGTTTGTGCAGACCCTGCCGCGCAACGCCACCGGCAAGGTGCTGAAACGGACGCTGAGGGACGATTTCGCAGCCGCCTGACGGCCTGCAGGAACAGTTTGACGTTCATCGAATGATGTATAAACTTCGCCGCACATCGAAGTGTGGAGAAGACTGATGCTGCGTACCCTCCTGCCTGCCGTTCTGGCCCTGACACTCACTGCCGGATCGGCGATGGCGGAGGCGCGTATCCGCGTCAGCGCCTCCATAGTCCCGATCCATGGACTGGTCGCTGCGGTCATGGAGGATGTGGCGGAGCCGGACCTGATCCTGCCGCCGGGGGCGTCGCCGCATGGCTACGCACTCCGGCCTTCAGGCGCGCTGGCCCTGTCCCGCGCGGACGTGATCTTTCGCGTCGGGCCATCACTGGAGGCCTTTCTGAACCGCCCCCTCGCCAACATCTCGAAGAAGGCGAGAGTTGTCGAACTGATCGATGCCCCGGGCATGCGGCTGCTGCCCGTCAGGGACAATGAAGCGTTCGAACCACATGACCATGATCACGGAGAGCATGCCGATCACGACGGGCACGATGATCACGAGAAGCATGCCGACCACGACGGGCACGATGATCACGAGAAGCATGCCGACCACGACGGGCACGATGACCACGAGAAGCATGCCGACCACGACGGGCATGAAGGAGAGGCAGACCAGCATGTCTGGCTGGACCCGCAGAACGCGATCGCCATCGTTCGCCATGTCGCCGAGGTTCTGGGTGAAGCCGACCCGACCAATGCCAGCATCTACAGCGCCAACGCGACGCGGACCATCCGGCGCCTGAACGAACTGGAGGCGAGGACAGCCGACAGGGTGGCGTCTGTAACCGGCCGCCCGTTCATCGTGTTCCATGACGCCTATCAGTACTTCGAGAACCGGTTCGGCCTGAGCGCCGCAGGCTCCATCGCGATCAACCCGGAGGTTGCGCCCGGTGCACGCCAGATCAGCCTGATCCGGTCCCGCATTACCGAACAGAACATTCACTGCGTACTGGCGGAGCCCCAGTTCAACAGCGACATCGTGAAGGCGCTGGCCGGATACGGTGGCATCAGTGTCGGCGTCATCGACCCCGTGGGCACCGACATCGGAGGTGAATCCAATGCCTACATGACGATGATCGAGAGGCTGGCCTCCGAACTGGCAACCTGCCTCAGTTTGGACGATTAGCATCCTCCCCACTATCGCCCGACTGCACTCTGAAGCTTTGCATTTCCGATTCTTTTTTTGATGCAATTCTATAAAGAATATCATTTCCCTTGTTGAAATGACTATCCGAAGGCTCTTGGCCCCGGACTTTCAATACTTGAAAATCTCTTTCAAGATCCTCTAAAACAGCTATCGCCTTATCTAAATCAATATCAGGCCACTCGACCTCGCGTGCGCGCTGCGCAATATATAAATATGAATGATGATTATGATTATGCTCCATAGCTAGTTTCTCATATCCGTTGTAATTCTGTATGATCCCGATATACAAACCTAGAGCAGCAGATATGACGGATAAAATTGTAAAACAAAGTGGTCCAAACTCCTGAATCCAGTTCGAACTTGAATCTACTGAGATATCAACTGGCGTTAATGTTGTAGATATGTAAGCAGCTAAGACAAATAAGATACCTAGTATTCCCGCTCTTACCTGCCATTTGAAATGTTTCACTGCAAGTCCACGGTACTCATCTGCCGCACATCTATGAGCAAATGCGTTTGATCTGGCTCGCTTCCAAATCTGCGCTATCTTCTTCTGAACAGACTCAACAGTACTGGAGGGTTGCTGAACTTCAAGCGAGACAGGATCATTCATAATATCCTCCCCAAAACTCGATCGACTAAGTTCGCACTAAAGGATCGGAAGATGGCCTTAGCGAGGTCCGAAGCAATTGCTTCGGAATTCGCCTGCCACACGCCATCCAAAAGCCCTCATGGGTACAACCAAATATGCAATACTCTCCAACGTTGGGAACGGCTTCATAAGCATCGGCCAAAGACGAAAATCGAACTCCACCTATCGCTTGTCTCATGTAGTCGATCGCTGCACGGGAAGGCACTCCATTGACTACATGAAAATGCTCGTGAGCGGAAGTAAAACCACTAGTACAAAACTCAGCGCGGCCTCTCTCAAAGAAGAGTGCTCTATCATCCTCTGAAACTCGCCCGTAAAGATTCAAAACAATATCCACCACATTGCTATCTTTGACGCTAGGCGACTGCCGACGACTAATCAACAAGACATGACGCGGACCAATAGGCTCCCGATCAATCACAATGTGATAATCGGGATCAGAAAAAAGTGGAGTTTCTTTCAGGATTCTTTCCACTGGAACATTCCCAATATCTATATCCAAGTGCTTCATTTCATATTCACTTTTATCAAAACAAGAAGGAACAAGGTAAGATGGGTACAATTGAACGCCGTACTGCCTCAACACCATGGCCGGATGGGAAAGCAGACCAAAGTCAACAGCGACTGGCATATCCAATTTTGAAAGCGAGCGCGCCACTTGGATCAGTTCAACTTCCGAACCACGTTGGGTCCGGAGTGCTACTCGAATGGGCGAGATACCGTCCCACGTTCCAATATCCTCTTCTCGTCTAATGATGTGAAAATTATTCAGGCTGGTTGAAGTGTCGCCAATCGAAAACCCTGGTCGAACATTGATGCACTGCAATGAATCAGATTCACCATCCCATACAGCATGCACATTTACAGGCAACGATCTGCCGCCCCTGTATTCAGAGAATGATTCCCAAACACGCATCATTTCACTAGCAAATATATTCAAATGTGCGTCATCTACCGGCGCAATATTTTGAACGATAGATTCGTCTGGCCCCTCAAATCTCGCAAGTCGATTGGAGCTAAAGCGATGAGCAACAATCTTTCCGCCCGAAAAAATTACTACATCGGGCTGAAGAGTATTATTACTTTCCCATATCCCTGGGACATGCTCTAAAAGTACGAAATTCTTATCTATCAGCATTTCGAAGGAACTGACAACATTCATATATTCATGAATTATTGTAGTATACCGCCGCCGCCTACGCGCCCTTATAAATTGAACCGCCTTATATTTATCTTTGACAAATTTTCTAGGAAGGCCAATGGATTTACCCTCAGAAAATCGGACTGTAAAAGGGCCAAGCCCCATGTCAGCGGAAGCAAGCGACGATTCAATACTATGTATTTTCGCGTATGGCCGGAATATCTTCATTTTCTTTGTAAAAAGATTATTTTTTTGAAAAAATTTCATTGAAGAAGCCTTGCGACCCAGATTTTTTTCTTGTGAAAAAACAAAATCCTCTCCAATATATTCCAAATTCACGGCGGAATTAGACGATTTTTTTCTTCCCACTTGAAGCAAAAACAACATTTTTTCCCGGACAGCAAACTCAATTACAATGGGCCATCCAAAATTTTTCCCTATTTCTTTAAAATTCATACCCCTAAAGGCGGATCTAAATTCATTCATTTCAGAAAAACTGAGTGAATTTCTTCCCTTTTCTTCGAATTTTCCACTTTTAATATTCAAAAATAGATTCGAGCATTCAATCCTTCCGGACATAATATCTTCTAGGCCACCAATACCAACTTCAGCAGATACAAACCCAGGCGACACTTCTGCGGTTCCACACAATGATGGAGGAAGCTCGCTTTGTACCAATACACCCATATGCGGAATATGTTGGTCAATTTTTGCGTGACTAAAATACGGCCTTAAACTTGAACTCCTAGCATTTTTTACTATTTTTTCGATAGCTAGAACTACATCTTCGGTACCATCTAGCCCACGAAAACTGTCAAACATTCCAAAAAAAATTCCTTGATCGTAGTTCTCATGAACAGACGAAGAGCGCACAATGATTGGGTAAGATTCATTCTCCTCAAGGAGCTTGCAAATAAAAGGAGACAATATTTCGATATATTTCTCCTTCGCATTTTGATAAGAAATACGGTTCGACAAATCGACAGAGATACAAAACCCCTTTGGAACTGGTATGCCTGCCCGCGAAGCTTTAGCGAGTGACGCTGACTTCATACCAAATCGGCCAAAATTCTGAGCAGCTAATTCGTCTAGCCAGACGATGCTTTTGTGGTCATCACTACGCATTGCAATGCATCTTCGCTCTTAGGTGACTGTCAAAAAATTCTTGGAGCTAGTTTCAAGTTAGCACACCTCGTTTGAAATTTGAAACCAGCGGGTGGCCACGGCTCATTGCGGGCGAGAATGATTTCCGATGAGTCGTTCTCGAGAGGTCAGAGCGAGAAGCCTTTGTGCGCCAGTTCCGCCGCCTCCGCCGCGTCATGCGTCACCAGCAGTGTCGTGGTCGGGTGTGCCGCCAGCAGGCGCTGCAACAGGGCGCGCATCTCCTTTGCGGTCTCCACATCCAGCGAGGCGAACGGTTCATCCAGCAGCAGGACGTCCGGGCGGATCGCGAGCGCCCGGGCGACTGCCACCCGACGCTGCATGCCCAGCGAGAGTTGTCCGGGGACCTTCTCCCCCTCCCCCGCCAGCCCGACATCGGCCAGCCACTGCGCCGCCGCCGCAGGCGTGATGCCGCAGGCCAGACACAGGTTCTCGCTCACCGTCCGCCAGGGCAGCAGGCGTGGTTCCTGAAACACGTAGCCGACCCGGCTGTCGGCGGGGGCCGGTGAAACCTTCCCCTCGAAGGCGAAGTCCAGCCCGGCAATGATGTTGAGCAGGGTGGTCTTGCCGACACCCGAGCGGCCGGTGATGGCAACCACTTCGCCGTCCGCCACCTGCAGGTTCAGGTCGCGCAGCACCACCGCCGCCCCGAACCGCTTGGCGCGAATCTGGATGTCGAGGGCGCTCATGCGTGCCGCCACCGGTTGGCGCGCCGTTCCAGCGGTCGCAGGATGCCCCATTCGACGATCTGCATCACCGCGATGAACGCCAGCGCATAGGCGAGGATCGCGTCGATCTCGAACAACTGGAAATGCAGGTGCAGCTTGAAGCCGACGCCGGACCCTCGGCCCAGCAGCTCGACCACCAGTACGATCTTCCAGATCAGGGCGATCCCCGACCGGGCGGCGGCGGCCAGGAACGGCGCCATCTGCGGCAGGACGACATGGCGCAGCGTCTGCCCGCGCGTGAAACGGAACACCCGCGCCATCTCCGCCAGTTTCGGGTCCAGTGCCCGCGCGCCTTCCCTGACCGTCACGACGACATTCGGCACCTTGTTCACGGTCACGGCCAGGATCGCCGCCACTTCCGTCAGGCCAAGCCAGACATAGGCCAGGATCATGACGACCAGAGCAGGCAGATTCAGGAAGAAGACCAGCCAGAGGTCCAGGAACCGGTCCGCCGAGCGGTTCAGCCCCATCCAGAGCCCGATCATGATGCCCAGCGACATGGCCAGCACGAAGGACAGCAGGACGCGATAGAGCGTGACCCCCAGATGCCGGAACAGTTCACCGTTCGCCGCCTCCCGCACCATCACGGCAAGCACCTGCAGCGGCCCCGGCAAGGTCAGGGGATCGGTCAGCGCGGCAGCGACGACCCAGAGGGCCAGCAGGCTGCCGAGCGAGAGGATCCAGACAAGGCGTCCCTTTGACGGCGGACGTGGCATGCGCGGCCTGGCGCTCAGAAACGCGCGGCCGGGTGGAAGGCGGCGGCGTCCAGCGTCGTCGCCTGCCCGACAAGCTGCGCGCCCCCTGCCCCGGCGAGAAGGTCGTACAGTTTGCGTGCAGCCTGGATCTCCGCATCACCGAACCTCGGCGGTATTCCGGCCCTGAAACGGGCCTTCAGGGTCTCGAACACCGCATCGTCACTTGCCCGCATCAGGGGCCGCAGGGGCAGCCAGGCCGCATCATCATGCAACAGGATGTGCTTCGCGGCGCGGGAGGCGCGCAGGAAGGCCGCCTCCGCCTCCGCGCTCGATCCGTCCGCGTCTTCCCGAAACACGTAGCCGACCAGCGATGTGCCCGCCGTACCGCCGAGGCCGACAACCATGTCATCCATGTCGGACAGCCTGTGGTGTCCCGCGGCCTCCAGCCGGGCGGCGAAATGCCAGAACGTGATCAGGGCATCCAGTTGCCCCTTCATGAACTGCTGTTGCAGCAGGGGCGGCGCGCCATAGACCGGGCTCGCCGCATCGGCAGGATCGAAGCCATGACGCTGCTTCACCAGCGCGCGCAGCAGCAGCCAGGACTTGTCCAGCGGACCACCGGCGACACCGATCTTCACGTCCTTCAGGTCGGCAACGTCCTGCAGCGAAGAACCCGCAGGCACCATCAGCGCCCCAACGGTGTTGGAGAAGGGCGCGAAACGCAGCATTCGACCGGCTGCACGCTGGCGGGCAACCCAGACGATGTCGGTGACGATGGCATCAACCTCACCGCCCTGAAACGCGATGGCCGCCGCCTGCTTGCCGGCGAACTCCCGCACCTGCAGTTCCAGACCTTCCGCCTCCGCCAGGCCGTGGCCGCGGATGGTCTCCAGCTCCCACGCAACGGTGCCGAAGCCCAGCACGCCGAGACGCAGGGTTCGCTCCGCCGCCTGAGCCGAAGACTGAGCCGGAACCAGCGACACCGGCAGCGCCAGCAACGCCAGCATGATCCATATGGAAACCGAAGTTCGGCGCATGACAGTTACCTCCCCCGTCCCCGGTCTGACGCCGGGTGACATTGATACCGCCGACTATAGGGAAGCCGCGCCCCGCCTGTCAGCCTGCATCCTCAACGCCGCCTCAACCCCGGTCCTGCTCGGCGCGGTAGGTGTAGGCTTCCTCGAACAGCCATTCGCGAAAGGCGCGGATCATCGGGCGGTCGGCGGTACGGGGCAGATGCACCAGATAATAGGCCATGTCCGATGTCAGCGTGATCGGGAAGGGTGCCACCAGCCGACCCGCCACGATATCGGCGTAGGCCAGGACATGCCGGGCCAGCGCCACCCCCAGCCCCTCGGCGGCGGCCTGCAGCAGCATCGCGGAATTGTCGAACATCGGCCCGCGCCGGGGATCCGCGCCCTCCACGCCCGCTGCGGTCAGCCATTCCTGCCAGCCGACGGGGTAGTCGTCATGCAGCAGCGTGTGGTTCTTGAGATCATCCGGACAGCGCAAGGCGTTCGGCCCCTCCAGCAGGGCCGGGCTGCAGACCGGGAACACCGCATCGTCGAACAGCCGGTGCACGGTCAGGCCGGGATAGTTGCCTCGCCCGGAACGGATGCCGAGGTCGAACGGCTCCACCTCCAGATCGACGATCCCTTCCGACGTGGACAGCAGCACGTCGATCTCCGGGTGCCGCGCCCGGAAGGATCCCAGCCGCGGCACCAGCCACTTCGATGCGAATGACGGCATGCATGTGACGCGCAGCTCGGTGTCGTCCCCCTGCACCGTGATGCGCTGAACGGCTGTTTCCAACTGGTCCATGCCGTCGCGCACGCCGGGCAGCAGCAGTTGCCCGGCCTCGGTCATCAGGATCTCGCGGTTGCGACGCTGGAACAGCTTGGCGCCGAACCAGTCCTCCAACCCCTTGACCTGATGGCTGATTGCCGCCGGGGTCACGTTCAGTTCCGACGCTGCCCTCGTGAAACTTAAATGACGCGCAGCAGCCTCGAAGGCACGAAGAGCGTTAAGCGGCGGTAAACGGCGGGCCATGGCATTTCTCGCATATGAAATTTTCTAACAGACTAGCTGAGAAAGCATCGTTTGTAAGTACCCGGGCCCAGTTCTAGATGAGCAGGTGTCGCGGCAAGCCGCCGGACACATTCGTACCCAAGGAGAGAAACCATGAGCCGGACCTACACAACTGTCCGGTATGGACAGCCGACCCTGTCCTACCGCCCTCTGAACGCCATTCTGGGCCCGGTGCTGCGCATCGCATCCCTGCTGAATGTGTGGGAGAAGCGCATGGTAGAGCGTCAGAACCTGGCCGAGATGGATGACCGCATCCTGCGCGACATGGGTATTGACCGCATGTCCGCAAACCAGGAAGCTGAAAAGCCCTTCTGGAGGAGCTGATCGCGCATGTCCGACACGGGACATCATACCTATCAGACCAACCTGACATGGACCGGCGCGGCAGCCGGGTTCGCGGATTACGAATCCTATGACCGAACCCACCAGCTTGCCGCGCCGGGCAAGCCGACACTGACCACAAGCTCCGACCCGGCCTTCCTGGGCCTGCCGGAACTGTGGAACCCCGAGGACATGCTGCTCGGCGCCCTGTCGAGCTGTCACATGCTCAGCTATCTCGCCTGTTGCGCCCGCGCCCGCATCACCGTGCTGGACTACACCGACCGGGCCACCGCGACGATGGTGGAGAACGGCAAGGGCGGCGGTGCCTTCACGGAGGCAACACTGCGCCCCGTCGTCACCATCGCCCAGCCCGACAAGATCGAACACGCCCGCCGCCTGCATGGCACGGCCAACAAGGTGTGTTTCATCGCCAATTCGGTGAATTTCCCCGTGCATCACGAGGCCGATATCCGAGTTGCGGAAGAGGGCTGAACAAAGCCTTTCGACTATTCGGTCAGGACTGCTCCGCCAGCCGCATGGACCCACACACTGCGAGATCGAGCGATCAGCAAGAAAATTTCGGGTTTCTCTCAAGCAAGTCGGGCGTTACGCTTTCCGGAAAGTTGCGCACTGGACTTTCATGCTCGCCCAGAACGCAGATGCTGCGCAGCCACGCACCATCATCGCTGAAATGTGGGCACCAAAGTTTGGTCTGCATTTGGCGAAGCCATCTGGAATAACCATGAAAAACAACAAGAGCGATGTGAACAAAAAAATCCTTGTTCAAGTTTGTCGAAATTTGAAAATAATAGTCATTTTTCAGATATTCGCATTTTTGATAATATTTCTTTATTTTCTAAATTCATCTTTATTTACATCAATAATACCACACTATGGACTAATATTTTCCGTATGCGCCCTTTTCGGCACGGTCTATCTCGGAAAGATTGTGGCAAATCTCAACGAGATGATTTTCGAACTTGATCAGAAGGACAAGCATTCGAGAGAAATGCACTTCGATACCTGAGCAAACCGTCCAGTGGCCCGGGAAATGAACGTCGCTAACCCCCACCGCCCCCGACAAAACTCCGGACCAGGCTCTCCGCGACCAGATTCCAGCCGTCCACGATGACGAAGAAGATCAGCTTGAACGGCAGGGAGATGATGATCGGGGGCAGCATCATCATGCCCATCGACATCAGCACGCTGGCCACCACCATGTCGATGACCAGGAACGGGATGAACAGCAGGAAACCGATCTCGAAGGCGCGTTTCAGCTCCGAGATCATGAAGGCCGGGACCAGCGCCTGAATCGGCGTCTCCTCCGGCGTCAGCCCTTCCGTGTCGATACGTCCAATATCGATGAACAGCGCCAGGTCCTTCTCCCGCACATGCGCCAGCATGAAGGTGCGGATCGGTGCAATGGCGCGGGTGAGGCCCTCGCGCTCGTCCACTTCCTCGTTCAGCAGCGGCTGGATGCCGTCGTTCCATGCGGCCTCGAACGTCGGGGCCATGATGAATGCGGTCAGGAACAGGGCGAGGCTGATGATCACCACGTTCGGCGGCGTCGTCTGCACACCCATGGCGGAGCGCAGCAGCGACAGCACGATGACGATGCGGGTGAACGAGGTGACGACGACCAGAATGGCCGGGGCCAGGCTGAGCACCGTCAGCATCAGGACAAGCTGCAGCACCCGTCCGGTGAAGCTGCCGCCTTCGCCCAGGTCGATGGCCACGTCCTGCGCCATGGTCGGGGTCGCCGTGAACAGCAGACATGCCGCGATCAGCAGGAACAGGCGCCTCACGACTGCACCCCCGTACCGGCGGGGGGCGTGATGCCGGTCTCGATGACCGACTCACCCGTGGGGCCGACGACCAGCAGGTGTTCACGGTCATCACGGCGCACCAGAACCAGCTTGCGGCGGGTATCCAGGCTCTGCACCGCGACAATGCCGATGCGACCGTTGCCACCGGTGACCTTGGGCGCGAGGCCATAGCGACGGGCCAGCCAGGCAGCACCGGCGATCATGCCGATGATCAGCACCAGCGCGCCGAGAAATCTCATGTAATCCAGTATGTCCAAACCTGCGGGGCCTTCTGCCTTTGCCGCCCGGGGGCCGCGCATCGCGGTGCCGGAACGAACGGGATGGGGACGGGAAATTCTCTCCCGCAGGCGCAATGTTTGAAGGCGTTTGGTTAACGATCCGATAACGCCGAGGCGCAGCGGGGCAGGTCGTCAGGCTGTCAGGCCCGATCGTTACCTTTCATTAATCTTCTCCGTTCATTCTTGGTTGGATCAATGAACCCGCTGCCCCCGAACCGTTCGTGGAAACCGCCCGATGCTGATGAAGGACATACCGGTATTCTCCGCCCTGACGCGCCAGATGGACTGGCTCGGCGCGCGGCAGAAGGTACTGGCCCAGAACATCGCCAATGCGGATACGCCGGGCTACAGCGCCAGGGACCTGAAGCCGCTGACGTTCGAGGAACTGGTGCACAAGCCGCAGGCGACGATGCGGACCACCAAGACGAACGCGGGCCACATCGCCCCGCCGGGTGAGGCGGATGACAATTATGCCCGCGCGAAGGGCGAGAACTACGAATCGACACCGTCGGCGAACTCGGTGGTGCTGGAGGAAGAAATCCTGAAAGTCAGCGACACGCGCATGTCCTACGACCTGGCCGTGTCGCTCTATCGCAAGCACATGCAGATGATGAAGACCGCCATTGGCGGTCGCGGCGGCTGATCGTTCAGCGGCTGAAACCGGGAGAGTCTTATGGACCTCGAAAAGACAATGATCACCTCCGCCTCCGGCATGCGCTCCCAGAGCGCCCGGATGCGGATCATTGCGGAAAACATCGCCAACGCGCACTCGACCTCCATGACGCCGGGCGCAGATCCCTATCGTCGCAAGATCATGACATTCCAGCAGACCATGCATGCGTCGGGCGCGCCGACGGTGGAGATCGACAAGATCACCACCGACCAGAAGCCGTTCGAGAAGAACTACGACCCGGGCAATCCCGGTGCTGACGGCAGCGGCTACGTCAAGCTGCCGAACGTCAACCCGCTGATCGAGATGGTGGACATGAAGGAGGCCCAGCGTTCCTACGAGGCCAATGTCACCGTCATCGAGAATGCCAAGGCCATGATGTCGCGCACGGTCGATCTGCTGCGCTGAGCCTGAGCCT
>Ga0070729_10003436_pt1 | contig 18434 bp, 15 predicted proteins | sample tdDd472_FD_66725 | JGI IMG/M metagenome (GOLD analysis project Ga0070729, IMG submission 66725) | Marine sediment microbial communities from the Atlantic coast under amendment with organic carbon and nitrate - tdDd47.2 | ecosystem: Environmental > Aquatic > Marine > Coastal > Sediment | place... | reverse complement strand
TGTTTTTGAGGTTGGCTCCATCGCCAAGCTATGCAAAACGGCTTTGAGCATATCTTCCAGCCAACTACTATAATAAGTCCATTCGTCAGCCAGCTCCGCATCAATAACCTTGAAAGTATAATCTTTTAAAGGCGGGATCTGCCGCCAATCTGTTTCCTGAAATAAGGAATAGACTTTTATTTTCTCCGTGTTTGTTTTGCGTTGTAGGTAGAAGCGCTCCTGGCCGTCTTCGATAATCCACTGTTTACCAGCCGTTTCTAATTGAACTGTCGCTGAATTGGAAAGGATAAAACCTTTAGCCGTAAAGCGATCCATCACGTCAGTGGCACTCAGCGGGCCATCTACCAAATTTTCTGCTTCGCTACCAGCTATAGTAAACAAAGGTCCTTGACCTATTTTGCCGTCCATATCCCAAAGCTCGGTGCCGCTGACCCAACTGGCATACCAAAGGTATTGACCAGGCCCAGTGCCAGAATTAGGAGTACCATCAGAGACTGCTTTATTCAGCTCCAACAATTTATCCATGACCTGTTTTGCATGATCTGCGATTTCGCCAATCTTATCCAATTGGTTGAGGTAGATGCTATTTTGGATAAAATCGAGAATGGGATCGAAATAATGATCCTTGCTAAAGCCCGGGATTTCTTGAGCAAGCTTTTCCAGTTTATGCTTCAGTTGTTCCAAGTCTTTAGCCAGCATAAAGCGGTTAAAGGCATCAGAAGTAGGCATATCCGCCAGATAATCGCTTTGGAGCCATTCAATCATCTCGTCTATAGCCGGACTGATCACCTCATCGAACAGTCGATTGATCATTTCCGTCAAGTCTACCAACAAGTGATCAAATAGTTCGCTAAGGGTTGTTTCGACGAGCTCCAGGTCAATCCTTTGAATCGCATCACCCACCGTGCTGAGGATATACGCTACTGCTTCCTCGCAATTTTTGTCCTTTAAGCCCAGGAGAAAAACCTGCATTTCTTCCTTAACCGGAGTCATCCAATCGCTGAGTGCATCAGCCAGCTGATTGAGTTCGGCCGGATATTGCTGCTGTAATCGGTCATAAAGCGATTCGCAAGCTTTCTGAAGCCAATGCTGTGCGTTTGGATCGATCTTCAAAGCAATTTTCCAGTCCTTGAAGTTGCGTAAAGCTTGGTCTAGGTCCTTTAGAGGAGGCACCTCTGGGATTTTGAAACGCTGTCGGCGAAGTATGCTGCAATCGATACACTTCATGCCTTTTAAGTTGAAAGGGTTAAGGAAACAGGACTTTGGAGGCGCGGCACAGCCTCCAACATTTCCACAAATTCTTCATGAATACGATCAAGTTCTTCTCTTAATTCTTTTTTGAGATCTTCCAGTTTTTCAAGCAGTAATTCGAAATGCTTACTTAAGTCAAAAGAATCCAGATATGGTTTGAGCAGTCGTTCAAATTCGGGTTCCAGCGCTGCTTCTACCCAAGCCACCGGATCAAATGTATTAGCCACTTCCAGGAGATTCGCATACGAATCATCGAGGGATTGGATATCGTCGGTAGAGAGGAGTTCCGACATTTTCAAACTGTTTCGCAGCTCATCAAAGGCTAAGCAAACGGCAGTCTGCATTTCTGTTGGATCAATTTCATTCAAGCGACTTTTAACCGTTTGATACAGCGTTTCCAGGTTGTATCCAGGTTCTAAATCCAGAACCAGTAAACTGTTTTTGACTGTATCTAGTGTTGATTTGATGTCCTCTAAGCCATCGCTAAGTCCTGAGATATCGGGCAAACAATCCGTTATGAAAGCATCAAGCAAAGTCTTCACTTCATCCACGAAGATTTTAACTTCCGGTAAGAAGCTCAACAAGGCGAGTAAGGGAGGCTTAAATTGGGTCTCAATACAATCTTTAATGATCTCTTTCAGGTCGGTATCATCTGGGATACAAGGAGCCAGTGGACTGTTAGGACCAAAGAAAATGGTTTGCCAATCGGTCAATTTATCCTTATAGGTTTTCAATTGTTCCACTATCCCTTGAAACGCTTCCAGGTTTGTAGTAATAGTTGGGACAAACGGATCAAAATCCACTAGAAATTCTTTGACCATAATCCTTTCCGTTTCCGGTAACTCATCAATCGGACTCACGAGTACATTGTTATAAGCTAATAGAAAGTTGGTGAGTTGATCCTCGTTTTCCACTATCTGGATCAGACCGATTAGCGTAGCCACTCTGTTAGTAAGTGCTATCTCCTGGCTCAGAAAACCATCCGTTGTCTCTGTAGATTGCTGGATTAGGTCTGCAATATTCTCTTCCAAATTGGGGATATTATCCAAACCATCTATTTTTTCATAGAGGAGTATCAACCAGTCATCAAGCTGTGCTTCTGGGTCATCAAATTTAGCGGTTAGTTGACTGATTTTCTCTAGTAGCTCCGTGAGTTTTTGCGGTGCTTCCTCGACATCTTCCAGTCGCTCGATGATGGCATCGATATAAGGTTCAGGTTGGACGCCTTCGACCGCAGCTGCAATTTTGTCTTTTTGCTTTTGTAAAGCTTCCAACACTGCCTCGGAATCAAAGCGATCCAAAGCGGCCACTAGTTTATCATATAGCGTTACAACAGGATCGAGTAAATGGCAAGGGTTATTGAGCTCCGCGATAGTTGTATCAATTTCGGAAAGCTTAGCCGAAATGGGATCAAGCAGTTGACTAGGTGTGAATTCCTCCAATCCAGCGCTGAGCTTTCGGTAGGCTTCATCAAGCTTCTCCTTGATCATTGGATAAGGCAATTTCGCGAGGATCTTATCTACCAGTTCTGCCGGTTTATCTTTTACGCTTTCGATTAAAGCAACAGGGCCTTTTGCGATCAACTCATCCAGTTCTGCCTGCAATTCCTGCATTTGCTCCTGCAATAGTTCCTTCGTTGGTAATACCTCCAGGGCAACTGTAAGGGCCAGTAATACCCCGGCGTTGATCTGTTCTGGATCGAGGCTATCTAAATCCGTGGTGGTTTTATCTATTTGAGTCACAACCAGATCACTTACCGCTTTAAAAGACTGGGCTTTTAGTTGCGCAATGACTTTATCGATAATGACCTTTAGTTTATCCAGTATTGTAAGGTATTTCATCAACACCCCGGAAAGCGATTGAAGCAGATTATTCAAGTTCTGCTCCAAATCTTCGTAGGAATAATCGCCGGCAGTTGATTTCACCAACAAGATAAAATCATCAATACGCCTTTCGATTTTATTGAAAACCCATTGTACTTCTGACTGTATCCCGTTTTTATAGGTTTCAATTTGGGAAAGGACATCTGCTTGAACCTGTGCTGTATCAATTCCCTCGATATTATCTTTTAGTCCAGTTATTTTATTATTGATTTCTGTATAGAACTCTTCTACTAGATCATCCCAATCAGCCAATTTATAGTTTAAGTTAGTGGTGGCCGATGCAAACTCATTGGAAATGTTTTGTAAGTTGAGTTTCTCTAGCAAGGCACAAAGCCAAGCCAAGCCTTTTTTGATCGCCCCTAAGATATTATCCAATTCCAAGTCGATCTCTTTAGCCGGAAATGTATCGGGGAAGAGTTGGATTACATCCAATTCAAAAGTCGGTTTCAATTGGCTAAAAATATAGAGCATCTTTTCTTCAAAGGCCTGGAGCAGAGACTCCATGACTACAGCCAGCTGATCATCAGTCTCGCTGGAAGTAAACTCATCGCTAATCGCCTGGAATTTATTTTTTAGGTTTTCTGCATTTTCAACTAGGCCAGTCTCTACCAGATCGTCCTCTCCTTCAAGGCCAAAGATGACTTCATTAATCTCCTGCAAATTTTTCAAAGATACAGCAATAGCCAGTTGATCCAATCCGGCTGTGATAGCCAAGACTTCTGGATTAGGATTATGTGTGACATAAGCTTCTTCAAGTACTATGGCGGCATCATCGGCAGCTGCAATCAAAGGCTCCAATTCGTCAAAACAAGTGGCCAGGAAATGGTTTCTATCAGTAAGGCTTCCCAGTACTTTCTCCGCTAATTCCGAGGCATCTGAAGTGCTGTACCATTCATTAAGCGTTTCGAGCAGGTACTGAATTTCGTCAATAAAAGGCGATTGCGTGGTCGAAAAATATTCCCTCGGTACAAAAGAAAGGACAACCCCCATTAAAACTATTAGACTTTCTACGCCCGTAAGCGGGCTCTCGATCTCGCCCAAGGCTACCAGGAGCTCATCCAAGCCGTCTTTTAGTGATTTAGAGAGCATGAGGTTGGCAGAAGCAAAAGGAGCCGTATCCTGTGGTTCGGAATTCCCAGCAAAACCTACGCCCTGAAACTTCAACAACAACTCATCGATACAACGGTACAATTCAAAGAATTCTGTTAGTGGACTCAAATAGACATCCTCTATGTGTTGGACAATCTCTTCCGACTTATCAGATAGTTCCACAGAAACACCGCTGAACTGTTCTGGGAAAGTGTCTAATACCTGATTAAAGGTATTTTCGAGTGTTTGAGCATGAATATCGCTCGGTAGAGGGATATTGCTGAGATCACTGAGAAAGGATTTGATCTCGGCACGAGCGTTTTTTGAAAACTGCCTAAAGCTGAGATCAATAGATCCCAACTGACCTAGCTGCACCTCAATAAGGATATCTAGGGTGTTTTGATCTAGTATCTGTTCTATTTCTTCAATCAGGTTAGGCATCAGTTTTCTCCATATATTTCAGTGAACGTTGATTCTTCTTCATCCAATAATTTCAAGGTTTTTTTCACCCCTGTAAGCATACCTTTGACGGGCGTTGTAGGGTCTTTTATATTAGGCAAATCCAATTGGTCTGGTAGTAGTACCGCGGACATGAATTGCTGGGCATCCTGTAGTATGCCCTCGTTCACTTTAGGAAAATCCAGCAGCACTGGTTTTGGCGGTTCTTTATATTCTAAAACTTCTAGCAGGTAGGTAAATTGATCGGGATTATTAGCGTCCTGCACTACCTCAAAACGATCCAGTATCACCAAAGCAAAAAAAGCTTTACCCACGATATCCGCCAAAAATTCTACCGCTTCTTTAGCTAGATGCATTTTTCGCAAAACCGCCAGGCGCTCTGCAGCCTTATTACCATAAAAAATACCAGCAATCCGTAGACGAACAGAAGGACGACCAAGGTTTTGCGCCAGTTCCCCTTCCATACCAGGAACCTGAAACCGCACAAAAGTTGTTTGCTCCAAGGTTTGGAGTCTGGATATCTTATCTAGTTTGATGCCTCCCAATTCTATTGCCATAGTTAATCTCCGTAATAGCGTTCGTAATCGTTTTGTAAATTTTGCGCCAATATTTCCAGCAGGGTGTCTATGTCCACTACTTTTGCCTTTTCACTTTGAGGAAAATTCGTTGCTGCTTTTTGATCGAAAAAATCATCTTGCCATTCCGTTTTCTCAGCAGTAAAGCTTGGCATTAACCTGGGCGGATAAATATTTTGCTTATTTTCGCTCCAATCGACTTTAGCAGGCAGTTTTTCATTTGAAGTCTCTTCTTCTCCAAATAAATCTCCTATGTCGCCCAGGTTTCCCAGCGAGGTAAAAGGCTGCACTTGGAAAGAGCTTGGATTATAGACTATATTTGCTAGTTCTGAATCAGAATCTACCGCCCCAGAGACTGGAAGTTGCTCGTTACTTTCTTCTGTAATTTGATTCCTTTGCACAGCAGGAAATGATGAGTGATAGCTATCAAAATCAAATTCATTAGCCCTAGTATAATCAATACCAGTCATGGGGTCTGTAGCATTGATGACTGGTTTATTTTGGTTGTCTCCCCTCTTGATGAAGTTTTGTGTTTCCTTTCCTTTTCCATCTTGCAATGGAAAGGCCTTGAATTCTGTATTTTTTTTCTTTGATTGATTCGACAAAGAAGCAGTAACGTAAGCTAAATTTGATTTACTGTGCCCTTGATTTCCAAACATCGGCTTGCTAATATTCGTTTTTAGAGGGCTTGATTCATTTTCTGATTCTAAGTTCTCCTCTACTATCTCCAATGAAGTTTCTACAATGGTCAAAGTTTCTAACAAATCAGAAAAAACGCTGCCCAATAACTGGAGTTCTGGCGTATCTGTTTCCCAGAAACTAGTCTCCAAGCAATCGTCTAGCGATACTTTGAGCAAGGAATTTGGGTCAGGCACCAAGGATTGGAACTTGCCTGCAAACGCTCGATAGCTTTCTACACCAATATCTATTAGTTTTTGGTTCATTGAGTCAAATCATCCTTTTGAATCATTTCAGAAAAAAAAGCAATTTGTGCCATGGTCATCTCTTGCAACTGGCTAGGTGTCCACCCAAAAGACTTAGCCAGTAAATAACTCGCTTTTGCCAAAGGCGTATTGATCAATTCTGAGGGGATTTTTTTTTTGACAGTCCGCTTATCAATCGAATATGTTCTATCAAAAATTCCACTAAGCCAAGATGCATTGCCTGGATCTGTTGAAAGGACAGCTCCGGTTCTACGCAGGCTTCTTTGATCATTAGCAAAGGAATCAAGCCGGGATCATCTTTTGCTGCTTTACTGATCAGTTGAAAGGCCCCTAGGTTAATGGGTTTTATCTCAATGGAGATGGCTTCTAAACTTGACGAATTCCCATTGTTATTTCCTGCTAGATTTGGCCTCAGTACCTCCGTTGGTATAACCAAATCAAAAGAAGCATTTGCTCCGGCCAATAAATCTTCTGCGCTTATTTTTATAGCGGGCATAGGGTATTAAATTTTGATTAGCCAGATTCGTTAGTACCTACCCGTATCGCTCTAAAGGTCACGCCTTCCAGGACAAAGTCATCTTCCGGCAAACTAAAATTCCATTGTTCGAACTTTACTCCAAATAGAGTCAGCGTGCTACCATTTTCCGGTATAGATGGGTTTTTGAGATTAAGCACCATATTGAAGGAAGGCTGTGCCATTACGCCTTGTGGTGGTGGAGATTGTGCCCCATCTCCTAATAATAGGCGAATCAAAGCCCCATTGACATGAGCACGTTCAGCAGTACCATAAATATTGATGTTGCCTGGTCGAAGTTCGGTAGCAAAACGCTTTCCCACCTCATGGAATGGCTTTATCTCATTTTCTATTCGTATCGATACATTTCGCAATCGACCGACGATATTTGAAAAGTCATACTCATTGATCAAGGCATCGGCTAATCCCCCTTCGACGGTAGAATTATCATCGACCGCGAGAACCAAGGAGGCATCGGACCCTCTAAATACATTAGTATTAGGCATATTCTTTAGAATATTTTTTAGAAGTTGTATAAGAGCTTTAGGTTTAAATGGTCTATTGCAGGTACATAGTAACCCTAATGAAGTCAATGCTGAAAGTCGGGAATAAAACCAGGGTAACAATAGCTTCTCCTGCAATTTCCTGTGGCCGCGTAGCTGTCACGTCCAACTCATATCCGGTAAGTGCTTCATCTTCCACCATTCTGGTTAAAAAGGCATCAATCGTAGCCCTCATAGCGCCTCGCACCCTTTCATTGTTCAATTTCCCGATATAAGGGTTGCAGGCAGATCGGACTCCATATTTAGCAAAGTCCACGATCCTGCGGGTAGTGACTTGATGCCAGGCCGAATTTGTAGCAGTGGTAATACCTTTAACCACCCGGTAGCCCTCCCGTTTTTCAATAGCTAGCACTCGATTTTGAATCAATCTTTCCAGTTTGGCTCTATTGAACTCTACTGCCAATCCAGGAATATTCAGCACCTTGTTCGTTGGGCTGGCCTGAACCGGGAGGGAAGCAATGAGACCGGCCACGGCGGCAGCGGTATAAGCTCCCGGAAGCGTTTCCAGGTTAGAAACGGCTATCCCAGGCGCAACGAAGATGATCCGGTCGCTATTGATTACGCTAACCTGATCCAGTATTATACTATCATCGGTGGTGGCATCACTGCCAATAATTCCGATTCGTTCTCTTTGAATGGGGGCAGTCATTTCGATGTGTCCTTGGAGTTTGGTAAGCACCTCTGCATTGGAAGCATCTTGCCCGGCTAGCAATACGATATTTATGATTTCATTTTCCAGATAGGATAAGCCAGAGGCATAATCATCGGCAGTGGCCCCGGCACCATCATTTCCGTCAGCAAAAGTTTCTTCGCCAGTGGTGTTGGCCAAGCGTTCATTAATGAAAGTGGCTGCTGTGTCTTGACCATTAAACGAAGGCCTAATAAGATTCGAAAATTGTTGGAGTTGCAATGCTAGATGGCCTGCATCGGCAACCACATATGACTCATTAATACTTTGGTATCTTATTTCTATTAGAGAGGCTTTTACTTCATATATCGCAATTATGGTGTCTTCAGCGTTTGGTGTATTTGAGTCATCTGGGTCTGTATTGAAAAATGTCAAGCCTCCAGTAACCGCATCGATACTTACCTCATCAACGGCATCAACTGTTCCAACAATCGTAAAAGGTAAGATTTGGCCTGTATCATTTTTCTTTACTTTGATAACATTGCTCCCATCAAGATCGATATTACCTCTCGTTAATTTGGGTGGGTCACTATCGATCATAATTTCTTCAGAAAAAACCGCATTCACCGCAGAATCGCTAATTTTGATCACAAAATCATTACCCCATGTACCTGGAGTAAGGGCTTCTAATTCCAGAAGAAGTGTATTATCAGCTAGCTTTAGGGTTTTAAATTTTGCCGCTTTTGCCGAATCGGAATCAGCCGTTCGCACCGCATAAACCTTCGAGCCACCATTGTTAAACACTTGCTCCAGCGCCCGAATCAAGGTCAGTGGATTACCGCCATCGGCATTCCAATTTCCTTTACTTCCAAATATTTCTTTTGCTTCGGAAAAACTACTGAGGATTTGGACCTTATTAGTCGGGCCCTTTGCGGCCGTACCCACTATACCAATATTTCCAGTGGCCACCTGGCCAGCAGTTATTAATCCTTCATCACGGACTGTGATGTATGTACCAGGAAGAATGGTTTCAGGCATTTTAGTTAATTATTTGGTTTTGAATAAGAGCTTATACCAGTCATTTTGTTTCTTCAACAATAACCTTGTAACTATTTTAATTTTTCTTCGTTTCTACGTATATTAATTGGTCTGAAGCTGACATATATACTTTTTACCCTCCAAACGTTACCCCCCGAGTCAAAAAAAAATTAATTTTGTTTTTTATAAAATCGCGCTAACCATAAGTAATGCTTTACATTGACTACTTTAAAGTCTAGTACTTTGAAGTTAATTTCAAGTAATTACTCTCACTCCGTAGCTATTGGTATTTGTATAATTTGATACGCCCCTATTGCAATGAAATGCGCAGAGTAATACGTGATATGACTTTTAGTATCTATTTTCAGCGTCTTAGCGCCTTGTTAAATGGATACTTGGGCAAGCTTAATCGAGCGAAAGAGATTCATTTTTCTTTTAGAGAAGATAATGGAGAGTCGCCCAGAAAAGCCCTTAGTGTTTCACTTTAAAGAAGCTGTACTATACCCCTCAAGAAAACTAAAGTTTGTATTAAAATAACCCTATGAAAACGACACCAATAACCTCAGTTTTGGCGCTGGCCTTTATCTGGATAATCTTCACTTCTCATCAACAACCGAGTGCGCAAATCTCTTCTAAGGTCGAAGCAAAAGTTCCAATTGATTCCCTTTTTTCCTTAGCTGTTCAATTGAAAGCGACACTAAAATGTGATAGTGCGGCTTTGCTCTTTCAAAGGATTGCTCCAGTATATCAAAAACATCATCAATGGGAAAAATATTTAGCGTGTCAGGCAAATCTTGCCTTTTGTTTCTGGATTACTCATCGGAGCAATCAGGCTGCTATTCTTTGTAATGAAATGATTGAAGAAGGAGGGACGCGGTTAGGCAAGGAACATATTCAGCTTTCAGAATTTTATACCATACTTGGTAATATACATGCAGACCGGCGATCGATGGCAGATCATGATAAATGCCTTGTTTATTATGAAAAGTCCCTAGAGATTACAAAAAATCACTATGGTAACCAACACCCTGCTTTAGCGAAAGCTTATGAACGCCTTGGAATAGCCCGCTACCTCATTGATGATTACACAGGGGCTATTCCGTTTTATGAAAAGGCATTAACTTTCTTAGATGAGCCCCGTGCAGATAATGCAGCAACTTATTCAAAAATAAACGCTAATCTAGGCCTTATTTATTTTGGCATGGGCCATTTCCCCAAAGCTCTGGATCATTTTAATAAAGCCAAATCTTTTCTATGTGAAACATTGGGCCAGGCAGACTCTCGAGTAGTGAAAATATTAATAAACATTGCTCAGGCACAGATCCAAATGAATGATTTTGACAATGCATTGTTTACCCTGGAAGAAGCAGCCCTACTTGAAGCAAGAGTCGGTGAGCAGGAAAGTAAAATTAAAGTGTATTTACTGGGAAGTATTGGAGAATGTTATCAAAAAAAAGGCGATTACTCCGCGGCAATAACATATTATACGCGATGCTTGGAGCATTGGGACGCAAATAAGAGGGATGATATCAACGGGATGATTCTCGAACTTTCCAGAATAGGAACATGTTTTTTGAAACTTAATCGAATAGATGAAAGTCTAGTTTATTTCAATAAAACAAATGCTTTATTAGAAAAATACTATGATCAAGCCAACCTAAATTGGGTAGATCATTTGATAAACCTGGGCTTAGTTTGGCAAGAAAAAGGTGATGCTGCGATCGCCATGACTTACTTCGAGCGAGCCTTACTGATAGCTGTAGAGAAACTGGGCAAGAACCATCCAAAAATTGGCAAGATTCAATTGGAATTGGCTCAACTATTACTAGAAAAAAACAAGTTAGATAAATCCTATGAATGGGTACTTAAAGCAGAGCAAGCATTGCTGTTGGAAAATGATCCTTCCTTCGACTTCCCTCCGACAGAAGAAGTTAGTGATCTTTCAGCTTATATTGACATGTTAGAATTGAAGGGTGTAATCAAGACTCAACAGTTTGAAAGATCTGGTGACCTATCCGATCTTCAAATGGCCAAGGTTGCTTTTGATCAAGGTTTGGTTTATTCTGAGAGCCTTAAAAAGAGTTTGCAATCTGGTTCAGCTATGCAGCAGACCCAATTGCAAGTAAATCATCTTGCTGAGAAAGCTTTGGATTGTATTTATTTGCTTTGGCAAACCACGTGTGAGGAAAAGTATTTACACGAAGCATTTGTTTATTTTGAAAAAAGTAAAAGTGATTGGTTAAGAACTTCCGCCCGAGAATGGCTAGCTAGAGATTATGTTGGGATTCCTAAAGAACTAGTAGAACTAGAATTTGGTCTAAAAACCCAAGTGCAGTTCTATCAAAATCTGAGGAGAAAACAGCTAGTTATGCTCAATGCGGGGGATGATTTCAAAATTGGCATTTGGCAGGATCGTTTTATCCAAGCCAAAAGGCAACTCGACACCTTATTACAAAATATCGAAAGAGATTATCCTGAATATTACCGCTTGAAATATGATTATCGTGTTACATCTTTAAAGGAAATAATAAGTTACGCTCAAGCCAATGACATAGAACTGGTCAATTTTTTCTGGGGAAAAGAAAGTCTCTATACGATGTCTATTAGCTCAAATGAGATCAAATGGCAAAAAGAAACTGATGTAAATTGTCTTGAAAATTCAATTGCGATGTTTCAAAAAGCAATAGATTCAGAAGATATTGAATGGGCAACAGATCATTCTCGACTTGCCAGTTTTCAAACCTTCCTAACAAGTGGCTCTAATCTGTATAATTTATTACTCGCCCCGGTTTTAAACACGACAAGTAAGAACAAACTCATTTTGGTGCCAGATGGGCCATTGGGACAGCTACCTTTTCAAGCTCTGGTAAGTACAAACCCTGTTGATTCAACCTTCGAAGAAATAAACTATAGAAATCTACCTTATCTTGTTCGCCAACGTCCTATTCAGTATCAATATTCAGCTACCTTATTACTTCAACAGCGGGATCGTCAGAGCTATCCACAAGATTACATAGGTTTTGCTCCGACTTATGGAAAGGAAACAGGGGTAACGGCCTCTTCACGAAAGACATATCTACCAACCGTTAAAAGTAATTTGACCAGACCTGATTTTAATAAATTAATTTATGCTCAGCAAGAAATTGAAGAAACAATAGCACAAGTAGGTGGGAAAAAGATAATGGGAAAAGACGCTACAGAACAATCCTTTAAGCAAATAGCAGGAGAAGCTAGAATTGTGCATCTCGCTGGCCATGCTTTTACTCATGAAAGCGAACCGGATTATTCCGCACTGATATTTTCTAAAGACCCAAGCTGTACAGACGACGGAGAGTTATATGCTCATGAATTATATAATTTGCCATTTCGAGCTGACTTAGCTGTGCTTAGTGCTTGCAATACAGGTGCCGGAATAACGCGTAAAGGGGAAGGGGTTATGAGTTTATCACGTGCTTTCCAATATGCAGGTTGTTCTTCTGTAGTGATGAGTCTTTGGTCAGCCAATGATGTTACCACCAAAACCATTATTGTTGATTTCTTTGGCCATTTAAAAACAAATTCATCAAAAAGTAAAGCGCTACAAAAAGCAACGATGGACTTCCTTTCCGATATTAAAACTGACCGATTAACACACCCTTTCTACTGGGCTAATTTTGTATTAGTTGGCCAGGATAATCCTATCGAATTTCAAGTAGCAGGAAATCCATATAAGCCCTGGCTCATTGTTAGCTTAATGATAGGTCTCTTGATAATGATAGGTAGAGTTAAGAAGATGTATCTACATGGATCATTATTCTGATATAATACCTAGAATTGTAGTCGCTTCTTTTCTGTAAGGGTTTTCTGATTCGCTTAGCGTTGAAAAAAGAGCTTTAGCTGCATTAAGTTCACCCATTCTTAAATAGGAGAGCCCAATGTACCAACTCTTGTCATATGGATGCCCAACTTCTATTTTCTCAAGCTGTTTCACTGCAGCTTCTGCCTGATCATTCAATAAATACAATATACCCTGCATGAAAAAATATTCAGAAGTTTGGGCATCGGGAAATTGATTCCCTAAAGCATTCAACTGAGTTAGTGCCTTTAAATAGTCTTTCGTATAATAGAGCGAATCAAACAGTTGTTGGTTTTGAATCAATTCACTCGCTGGTTGTTCGGAATTGCTACTTCGGAATAAGGTAGAATTCATAGGTGGCGAGAAGTAGTCTGAAAACAATTCCTCCCCTGGATTGGAATCAGGTTTTAGTACCCCCCAAGCTAGTACCAATAGTATTATTGTAAAACTTGCCGCAATCGCCAAAGAAGGCAACCTAAATGACCTATATTTTTTCTCTCGGGAAGATTCTTCCTCCAAAACTTCTCCAACAATTTTCCTAAAATCATTAGCCTTAGAAGGCCCCAAAGCTTCCCAAAGCAATTTCTGTTCCCGAAATTCTCTTTGAAAATCAGAATCGTCAATTAGCAGTTTTTCAACGGCTAGAACTTTGGAGTCCGTCAGTTTCCCCGCTAAGTAACCTTCAATGAGTTCGGTCCTTTCTGCCTCAGTCATAGTCTTTCAATTCTTGATATCTAAGATCTTTTTTTATTAGTTGAATCAACTTCTCCTTGCATTTAAATTTCCGCTTACGGGCATATTGTTCACTGGCATACCCTTGGGTTTTAGCAATATCTTTCATCGTACTCCCCTCAAGACTCATTTTCAATACTTTCCTACATCCCTCACTCAGCTCTTCAAATTTTTCCCGATAGAGTTGATATTGCTCTGCTTGTTCTAGCTTGGTTGCCAGGCTGTCCTCTATTAGTTCGCTTTGGACATCAAACGTTACCCTAACAATCTTTTTTTTATAAGCTAGAATCTTTAACCATTGACGCTTGCAAATTTCGTAAAATAGTGTCGAAAAGCTGCTACTTAACTTAAAATCATCTTCTTCTGATTTTAAATACATGACTTCAAGAGCATTCATGAAAACGTCTTCCGCTTCTTGACGGTCACCTTTTCCATTTGTTCTTACAAGGTTTTCAATCATCGGGAAGAACTTATGGAATATGTATTTAACAGTTGGTTTATCGTGCTCCCGTAAACCTTTTATCAGGGATTTGTCATCCATTAAGGATTAATTTTTGCGTGGAAGATACTTAGACCATGTCTAAATTTCATATTTAGTCCTGAAAACATTCACTTTGTACTGAAAACTTAATTTTATTAGAATTAGATTTCAAATATTACCACAGCAACCCCATCAAGGTAGTACCTCGCTCGGCGCTCACCATGGTCGTTCGTCCTCAGGAGAGGAATAATGCCAAAGCGATATATCCCAATATCCAATTCATTATTCATTACACACTATTCATTACCCATTATTCCTCCCCCTCCGGGCGCTCCACCATGGTAGACGGCTCGCTGCGGTACTAGCCATCGATTGGTTGCTGGGCAGTACCGGGCGTTCAGTAGCTGCATGGGGCTCGGGGCTTCGGCCTGGCAGGGCTAGTGCTATCATTCTCCCGTGCTTCATTTATCATGTCATTTTCTATTCCTTCTTTTGTTCATACTTATCCACTAGTAGGCTTTTCCGGCTCTAGGGCGCCTTCGGCACAGCTGTCTGCGGCTTGTTCTTCCGTGCTGGGGGCTTTGCCGCCTGTATCGGTTGCGGTCGGCTGCGCGCCAGGTATCGATCAGCTGGTTCGCACCGCTTTTCCGCAGGCTAGGGTGTTTCGGGCTACTAGCGCTCACCCTGGGGCGCTGGCGGCTCGTTCGGCTCATATGGTCCGGCAGGTAGCTGCCGCGGGCGGGTGTCTGCTGGTTTTTCCTTCGGGGCCTTGTCCCTCGGCGGTGCGGGTGTCGTCGTCCTTTCGGGGGCATGGCTCTGGCAGTTGGGGGTCCTGTGCCATGGCATTAGGGCTCGGCGTGCCAGTCTTGGTCTGCGCTATGGTGCCTGCGGCTAGTTGGCAGGCTTGGGCTGGGCCACTGGCGGCTTGCTTCCGGGTGGTGGGCGCAGCTGGTCCGCAGCAGTGTTGGCTGCAGGCATCGGGTAGTACGCAGTTGGGGCTTTTTTAGCCCCTTCTTTTACCCACCATCTCACCATAAATCACTCTATCTAATCACTTCTCTCCTATTCTTGCGCTGTGTCCGATTTGCGGCTATCTTTCGATAATTGGGCGTCCGAATCGCTTTCAAATTCCTTGATTTAAAGCCCAAACCATGTGTCTTTTCAATCAAAAAATCAAGCCATCATGCCAGTAAAACCGATTCTCCAGTTGATGCTAGTTGACCATATTGTGAAAGAGTTAGTCATCGCTTTCCCTTCTTCTTCTCTTCTTATCCAACGACAGCCAGATGGCCGATTACTTGTCTCAAATCATAAGCCTGACTCCGCTAACCCTACCCTCCTACCGCCGACTATACCATCACAAAAACCAAACCCCATCCACATCCTCGTTCAAACTGATTAGAACGCACTAAGCATCATCCCACGAGTGACTTTTTAAACCAACCAACTTACAAGCCCACGGCCGAGCAATCTAACTAACCTACGACCAACAGGCTTACAACTTAAAGACCTCCGACTTCCCAACTTACAACCTTTGGACATTCGACTTAATGACTTACTGACATACAACGTACCGACTTAAGTACTTATTACCCACAGACTTGCAGACTTGCAGACTTACAGACTTAATGACTTACCGACTCACCCACTTCCCCTCTTATGACCTCCCCAAAAGACCAAATCCAAATCTCCCACCACCTCCACCGGCTCCTTCACGCCCCCCACGTCGACCAGGAAACCCTCACCGACACCCTCGCCAAACCCATTTCCGAATTCAACTTGGACGACTGGGACATGGTCTACACCGCTATGCTCCTCCCCCCTGGCTTAGCTACCGACCAGGCAGCTTTCCTTCGCTTCGTCCGCAAAGTCCCGCCATAAGCACAGCTCCGCATCTCCCTCAAAAACACATACTATAATTCACAAAAAAACATCCACCATGACACGTCTATTTCTTCTATTCTTATTCGCGGTAAGCTGCACCCCACTTATCGCTCAAGACAGCCTCCAGGCACCTGATCACTGTATCGCCAACCCATTGCTCATCCAGCATTTCCAAGGTTCTCGCTGCCTGGAGGTGCAGACTTGGACTGCTCCCCATTCCGTAGATAGGGTTCTCATTCCGCTCAAGAAACTGTATAGCGATTCGATTCGATATCCCTTTCTATTTTTCTATTCAAAGACTAATCGTTGGCACCAAGATGAGCCGCTTTTCTTGATTTCCAAAGGTCACTTTAGCGCCACCCATATCTCGCTCCCTACCGATTCTTTAGGCCATTACTACTTCGCGATTCTCGATGCACAAAAGCCGTCCTTAATTACCGTTGATAATACGAAAGAGAAAGTAACTATCGAATTCCGCAAAGCCTGCGCTTTAGGCTTTTAACCCCTATCCCAAATCTCCCAAATAATGTCATCAAAATACCTGATCTTTTTTTTAACTCTTGCTTGTTTCACTCCTGCTTGTGAACAACCACATGATGTTATACAGCCATCCAGTACTGCTCCATCCCCGCTTCAAGCTCGCGACGGCTATTACCTCACCCAAGGCTACTTCGATATCGGCGCCGAATCCCTTGTGGTGAATGGGCTTACGGGCCGACTCCCACAAGTCTGCCAACTGACTGTGTACTATCGCCCTCATCAATACATTAGTCACATGGGAGGGCGCTACCCCACCCTCTTCTTTCTCTTCAAGGATGTATTCCCTCATCAGAATCCTGACAATTACCTCTTTGAATCCAACTTCCAATTGGAATTCCAAACCGACGAGCCCTGTGGCGATTACTACGACCTGCTCGACTACTACACTGGCACCTGGGACGACCAACATACTTTCCTCGCCGCCGTCCTCCACCCCCGCACCGCCGATTGTTGGACGGAAGGAATGTTCTTCTTTTCTATTGCTTCTAATTTTCCGATGACTTGTCCTAATAGAGATGTCTCATCAGTTGCTAAGCAAAAAACACGGCCATTTTTCACCGTATTTAACCGCTTCTCGCCATGATTTGCGATCGATCGCTTTCTGGCTCATATTTGAAGGTAGTGTCATGAGGCCATGCTGCTAAAGTGTTCTTCTTTCCCCTCTTCTATTGGGAAAATCACCCCGATACAATCCTCTCCCAACTCGCCCATTAAGCCCCCATCTATTACCCTGGAGCTGCCGAAGCTCCAGGGCCTCACCTTAAAGAAAGTTCCAACGTATTCCGACATACCACCCCGTTATCATTGGCTATTCTTGCCTGAGGTAAAATCAGGGTGATCGAGGGCTTATTCTAACAATGAATCTATCTGTTCATCAAACCTGTTATACTACGCTATTTCAATCTAACTCATCGCGAGCTATTCCCAAGTTAGCTTCTTATGAATTCGCCCGATATTACACTCTATCAATTGTTGGATGTCCAACAGGCATTTCATGCTAGTTATTCCCAAATCTTACCTGTTATGGCCTTATTCTTGCAGAGCAGTGTCCCTTTGTCTACATTCCAAGGTCGATCTACAGCTAAAAAAGCGGACTAGTCCAATAAAAATCAAACCTTCATGAGAAGCCTATTGACAGCTTACTTTTCCTTTATTTGGATAGTATTATACAGTCAACAATATCCCGTCGAAAGCTATACGGTGACAGAAGGACTTATTCAGGATCAGGTCACTGCATTGGCACAGGATCATCGGGGCAATATCTGGATAGGTACTAAAGGAGGCATTAGTATTTTTGATGGTGACAGTTTTGCCAATTTTGGCTCCGTTCCGCTCACGGAAGGAATTGTAAAAGATTTCCAAATAGATCAAAATGGGAATGTTTGGATTCTGACTACTTATGGATTGACAAAATATGACTATACGGATTTTCACGCTTATGACTTTAGTGATTCCCTGGTGCTGAATTCTATCGCAATTGATAACCAGGGAGTCGTCTGGATGAATACACGTGGTAAGGGCGGCTTATATCGCTTTGATGGTCGAACATGTCACAGGGTCAGTACAGGAATCTCTTTTTCTGGAAAAGAGCTATACACTGATATGGAATATGATCCGATTTATGACCGGCTACTCATCGGATCCACTGAGCGGGGATTAATTGAGTACAAAAACAATTCCTTTACAATCAAAAGTATTGATAGCATCAATATCTCTAGGGTCATCTTAAAAGACAGCATTACCTACTTCAAATCAGATTCTACGATCTTCAAGTTAGAGGGAGATAAGGTCAGTACTTTCTACGAGCCACCATTCAGATTGACCTACAGAATGGATATCGACCGTTCAGGTAATATCATTGCCTGGAAAGACGAAAAATTATTGAGTATTGATCTTAGTGGAGCTGTTTATACTTACAATATCGCCGCTGAAACAGTCGTGCAATTGATGGTCGATAGAGAAAATTTCATTTGGTTGGGAACTGAGAATGGTATTCGTCGGTTGGGCAGCAAAGCTTT